>JAABUQ010000049.1_pt1 | contig 210297 bp, 223 predicted proteins | sample 5560001 | NCBI WGS metagenome assembly JAABUQ01 (sample SAMN10711888, study PRJNA513371) | rock metagenome | isolation source: Antarctica rocks | place: Antarctica: Victoria Land, Finger Mt nord | collected 2015-12-18
TCCGCCCCATCTCCAAACCTCCTTTCGGAGTCCGAAAGGAGACCCCGAGAAGATCGGAGATCGCCGACTACGCCGGACAGCGCAACACGACGATGGCCGGACGCATACGGTTGTCCGCCAATCGGACGGTTTGCCCGGGCAGGGCTGGTGGTTGAGCGAGCGCGATTATACGGGCGCGCGCGAAGGGGCCGAAGCGCAGCGTCATGTGCTGACACTTCATAAGTGCGCGTTTGCGCGCTGGAGTGGGACTTAAATCTCCGACGTTCGTCGACCGTCGTGACACCAGCTTTTCTAAGCAGGTCGAACCAAGCGTTCGTTGCCGTCATCCCGGCCGGGACCCCGGCACAAGGCCCGGGGACGGTTCCGCCTCGATGCCGTGTGTTCGGATGGCTGTAGGCGCTACTCGCGCGCGCGCACCCACATCGGGTCGCGCGGATTGCCCGTCAGCTCCACCACCGTCGCCCGGTGGAACACGCCGCCGCGCGCATCGCGCGCGGTCACGCGGATGGTCAGCCGCCGCCCGCGCAGTTCGTCCTGCGTCTGGCGGATCGCCACGCCCGGGCGCGGCACGGGCCGCTGCCGATCGGAGCCCTGGTTCGCGTCGGCGGACGACATCATCACCGCGCGCGCCAGATCGCCCGCGTCGCGCTCAGCAAAGCCCCCGCTCTCGCCGAACCACAAGGTTACCGCCGGCGCGAGCCGCGCCAGAAGCTCGGGCGTCATTCCCTTGATCCGCGCCAGTTCGCCCGGCGTCGTCACGTCCCCATCGCGCGCGCGGTAGCCCAGCCGCGCATAGTCCGTGCTCTCCGCGCCGAACGGACGCCGCTCCTCATCGTCATCGCGCCAGTCGAGGAAGCTGTCGGTCAGCGTATTCAGCTGCGGACCGCGCGCGCCAGCCATCTCGAACATGCGGCGCGCCTCCTGCTCGCTCAAGATGTTAAGCGGGATTTTGCCGCGCTCGTCCTCCACCGCCACCGTCACGTCCGCCCCGTCCACCGCGATCGCGCGCGGCGTACCGTCAATGGGCCAGCGCGCCTGCGACTGCGCCTGCGTCAACCCCACCATCGCGAGCGCGGTCGCCGAATTGGCCGCGCCCTCCAGATGCGCGCGGTCCACCTCGGCCTGCGCCTCGACGATCGCGGTGCGGTTCTGCAGCAGCAGATCGAACGCCACCCCCGCGAGCGCAATCGCGGCGATCAGCACCGCGATGATCGCGAAGCCGCGATCGCGGCTCACGGCAGCGTCTGACCCCGCTTGAACGGACGAACCAATTGGATCTTGCGCTTGAGTTCTTCGGTAATCCCGCGATTGTCGTCGACAGTACGAACCACACGGGGCCGCAAAAGGATCAGCAATTCGGTGCGGGCCAGTGAATTATTGGTATTACCGAACAGCAACGGTCCGATAATGGGAATACGGCTCAGGTAGGGTATTCCACTTCTCGCGCGCTGGTCGTTATTCTGGATCAAACCGCCGAGCGCGATCGTTTCGCCATCCTGGATCGCAATCGATGTCGCTATGCGACGCGTCGAGAAGGTAGGCGATGATTGCCCGACACTGCCGCCTCCCTGTGCGTTAGCGTTAACTTGACTAACTTCAAGCGCAATATCAAGCAACACTAGGCCACCTGCGTTAACGCGCGGTGTAATTTTCAAGATTACACCCGTATCACGATAGTCAACCGAGTTGGTTGTGCCTCCAATCGCACCGGAGTTCACGCTTCCGGTAACCACAGGTACCTGATCGCCCACCTGCAGCGAGGCGCTCTGGTTGTTGATCACCATCTGTTTGGCGTTCGAAAGCACATTGACCTTAGTCAACCCCTCCAGCGCGCTCAGAATCGCGGAAATGTCCTTATTCGCATACAGGAACGAGAATCCAGGGAACGACTGGACCACCGTCGATGCAAGTGTGGTGTAAGCCGTGCCCGGCACCGGCGTCAGCGTGGTCGACGACGGGCCAGACTGCGATAGCACTGCCCCCGTGCGGCCCGATTGAAACAACGATTGCACGCCGTAGCGCAGCTGGTTGGTTAGCGTCACCTCGCTCACCGCAGCCTCGATCAAAACCTGCGCGGGCGGAATATCCAGCTGCCGCAGCGCATCCTCGATTATCGCGTAATCACGGCCATTGCCGTAAACCAGGATCGAATTCGTGCTCTCGTCCGCCGTGATAGTCGCGTTCAGCGCCAATCCACCGCCGCTGGCCGCCGCCTGCCCCTGCGCCGCACCCGCGAGCCGCGCTGAGGCGGGAACATTGTTCAGCGGATTGGCCCCCGGCCCACCGCCTAACCCCGCTTGGCCCTGGCCTCCGAAGCCACCCGCACCGCCAAACCCGCCCTGTCCGCCGCCGCCAAACCCGCCCCGCGAGCCCGACGTACCATTCTGCCCGCCCCCATTACTCCCGCCAAAGCCCGAATTGCTCCCGCCGAACCCGCCATTCGATCCACCGAAGCCGCTCGATCCGAAGCCGCCATTGCCGCCGCCACCGATCTGACGCCCGCTGCCGATCGCATCGACCGACTCGGGCTGGCCCGACGCCACCGTCCCGCCGCCGCCGAGCGCGGTCAGGATCACCTTCGCCAGATCGGAGGCGCGGCCGTTCTGCACGCGGTACAGCCGCATCCGGGGCTGCGCATCCTCCCCCTCTCGGTCGAGCACATCGATCAGGCGGCGAGTGTCCGCCAAGTATTGCGGCTGGCTGGAAATCGCGAGGATGCCGTTCAGCCGCTCCATCGTGATCAGGCGCACCAGCCCGTTGGTCGGCGCGCCGGGCGCGTTCAGCAGCTTCTCCAGCTCGGGCACGATCAGGCGCGCATCGGTGCGCTGCGGCACGTACAGCGCGAAACTCACCCCGCGCAGCCAGTTCACATCGAACTGCCTGACCAGATCGCGCACCGCGATACGCTGGCCCGTGGTCCCCGCAACCGTCAGCATATTGCGTCCCGGCTCGGTCGCGATCACCACACCCGGCAGAATCGGATCGAGCAGCTTCTTCAGCTCGTCCGCGCTGACGAACTGCAACGTGATCGTCTCGCGCGCGAATCCGGCGACTTCGCCGCCACTGGCCAACGGCGCGCTCGTCTTTGCGGCCTCGGCCTGGGTGATCTGGAACACGCCGTTCTGGAGCACCAGCGCAAGGTTGGACTGCCTAAGCGCGTCCTCGAATAACCGCAGCACCTCGGTACGCGCGATCGGGTAGGGCGTCGCCAGCGTCACCGGCGCGCTGAGCCCAGGGCTGAGCGTATAGCGCAGTCCCAGGATGTCGCCCAGCACGGCGCGCGACACCTCGCCCACGTCCGCGCTCCGAAAGTTGAGCGTCACATCCCCCCGGCGCGGCGGCGCGGCGGGCTTGCGCGCGGCAATCGGGGCCGACGTCCCGGGAAGGATCGTCCCGCGCACGTCTCCCCGGTCTCGGCGTTCGTAGGGCGCGGGCGCGCTGGTCGAGCGTGCGGGTGTCTGATCGGCATAGTGCAGCACCGGCGGCGGTGCCCGGTGCGCGCACGAACCGAGCATCGTCGCCACGATCGCAAAGGAACCGGAAGTACGCTTCATGGTTGGTCCACCAAAGCCGGAGTTTGTACGGTCGGCGGTTGAACCACAGCTGTCTCCCCCACGCCGAGCGTTTTGCGCGTAGCGCCCTGCGCGAAGCGGACGCCATCCCGTCCGATGCCGATCACCCGCCATAAACCGATCCGCTCGCCAACGCGAATAGATCGTTGGCGACCCAGTGTATCGCGTAGCAGCGCGACCGCGAAGCCGCCCGCACGCGCGGTGCCGAGCAGCTGGCTGCCCGCGAACGGATCCGTCGGCGTCGTCGCGCCCGCGTGCTGACGGGTCGCGCCTGCGGCGATGATCCGGCGCGCCGGCGTAAACAGCGTTTGCGTGGCGATGATCGGGTTGGGCACCGCAGGCGATGCGAATGCGGCGGCGATGCGCGGCGGCCGCGCGCGCGACGGACCGACATCGGGCAGCGGCGTGGCCACGGGCACGAAGGCCTGGACGATCAGCCCCAGCGCCAGCATCAGGGCGCACAGCGCCGGGAAGAGCGGCAGGCTAGCGCGCGGGACGGCTGGCATCGAACCTCACGGACACGTCGAGGCGCACATCCACGGGCGTCGCGGTATCGACCGCGACCGAACTGTTGGCGACCACGCCAAACTGCTCGATCACCGGCCAGGGCCGCGCATTTTCGATCGCGGCGATCAGTGGCGCGATCCGCTCGGACGGCAGCGTCAGGTCGGCACGCACTGCGACCGTACCCGCCGGGGCCTGCGTTTCCTGCACGCTCGCCACGGTCGCGTGCGCGGCGCGCGCGGCGTTGATCACGCGTTCACGCAGCAGATCGGTCGCGAGCGCCGCGCTGGGTGCCTGGACCGCGTAATCGGCGGCGCTCGCGTGCTGGAGGCGGAGCGCCGCGCGGGTCGCGCGCATCGCGCCGATCACGCGCTCGCCGCGCGCATAGTTCAGCAGCAATTGCTGGCGCTCCTCCTCGCGCGTGTCGAACCCGTCGACGATCGGGCGCACCACGACGAACCAGACAAGCCCGAATACCAGCACCAACAGGCCAAGCGCGAGCAGTCGACGTTCGCGAGGGACAAGCGCGCGCATCAGCGGACCGGCTTGGGCACGGGTGCGGGCGTGCGCTCCGCCGAGACGTCGAATGGCTGGTAATTCGCCAGCGGCGGCGGGATATCGCCATTGCTCGCGCGGACCGAGACGAACGCGTTGGTGCGGCGAAGCAGCGTCAGCGGATCGACCGCGTCATTGGTGAACCCGATCAGCCGCAGGATGTGCCCGTCCCAGCTTAGCCGCTGCACCCATGCAGGCGGCGGCAGCGCCACCGTCACCACCGCGAGCGAGGGTAGCGGGTCCTGCGCGCCGCGCCGCGCGAGCAGCTGCGCGCGGCGCACCTCCTCCGCGCGCACCCGCGCCTTCGCCCGCTGCGCGAGCTGCACAGCGTCCGACTGTACATCGACCGTACCGCGCAGACGCGCCACGTCGGCGGCGTCGCGCCCGATAGCGAGGCCGATATTGGCGAGCAGGAACACGGCTGCGGCGATCCACCACGTGCGTGGCTCGGCCCACAGGGGACGGCGCTGCACCAGCCCGAGCGTGGGCAGGAAATCGAACCGCGCCCCCCCGTCCCCGTCCGCCACCGCGAGCGCGTCGGGCGCGAGGCCGGCCGCTCGCGCGCGGGCAAGCGCGGCCTCGCCCGTCTCGCGCGCGATCACGGCCAGTCGGACGCGCTGACGACCCGCAAGCACGTCACCCGCGATCCCCTCGAAATCGAACGCCGCCTGCGCCGCGCTGAACGGGGTCAACCGGTCGAGATCGAGCGCGAGCAGGCGGCGCGTGTCCGCGCGCGGCAGGCGGGGCAGCAGCACCTCGCGCACCAGCGCGCTCGCACGCGGCAAGGCGAGCGTGACGCGCCCATTGGCGGGCGCGGTGGTCAGCGCGCGGCCATCGCGCAAATACAGCAGTTCGCCCCCTTGCATCTGCGCGATCACCCGGGCCCGCCCGTCCCCGCGCCGCGCCCACGCGGGCACCATCGCGGTCAGCTCGTCCACCCACCACGCGAACGCGCCGCGCAGCTGGGTGACGATGGTGGCCATATCGGCCTGCAGGAAATCGGCGAGCGCCATCAGCGGCCTTTACACCGGCCGTCACGAATGTTGAGGATGCATTGCGTATCCACCGTCGCCGCCGGGCGGATCAGGAGATCGGGCCATAGACGGTGGTCCCCGCGCGCGAAGCTCAGGCGCAGGCGGATCAACTCGGGCGGGGTCGGCCGCTGATACCAGCGATCGCGCCAGCGGCGGACATTGTCGGGCGGGGCGACACCGAAATAGGCGAACTCGATGGTGGCGACGTTACGCAGCAGCACGCGGTCGTCGCGCGCGGGGGTTTTCAGCGCGGCGATATCCGAGGTGGAGGAGAGCACCAGCTCGCTCCCGGTGGAGAGCGACAGCCGATAGTCCGCCAGTGCGTCGGGCTGGCGATCGGGCGAGGCCGGGCCGATAAAGAACAGCAGGTCCGCCTTGCCGTCGATATCCGCATAGGGGCTGCTCGCATCGTAGCGGGTCAACGGCACGACGCTCTCGATCCGCGAACGCATAATGTCCTGCGCCGCCTCCACACTGCCCACGTCCGCCGCGCGCGCGTCCATCCGCTCCCACACGCGCCGTCCCGCGCCGACGCCCGAGACGAGCAGCAGCCCGAGCAGCCCCAGGATGACGAGGCTGACGAGCAGCTCGATCAGCGTGAACCCCCCCGCGCGTGTCATCGGCCGGGCTGCAGCACGCGCAGTTCGCTCAGCGTCACGCGGGGCCGTGCGCCCGGCGGTCCGGCGGCTACGGTGACGCGCGCGAGCGTGCCGATCGGTGTGGAGCCGCCCGCAGGATCGATCGAGACCCGCCACGCCACGCCGCCGGCCACGCCATTGGTCGCGCCGGGGATCGCGGGGATGATCGTTCCCACGCCCGCCAGCTCGGAGCGCGCCACGCCCAGCGCGCGGCGGGTTTGCAGCGCGGCGCGCTGGCGACTGGCGGACTGCGCGATGGTTTCGAGTACGGTTCCCATCACGAGCGCGAGCACGAGCAGGCCCACCAGGGATTCGATCAGGATATAGCCGCGCGCGCGCGTCATCGCGGCGCTGCGAAGGCGACCGCGCCGGTGGCGCGATCGACGTCGAGGTGAGCCGCACGGGTTCGGGTTCTAAGATCGAAGCCGCCGCCGTTGGCGCTGCCATCGGGGTAGAAGATAATCGCGCGGTCGGCGGAGAGGCGCAGCGCGGCGTCGGTGCGCTCCGCGCCGCCGTCCCAACGCCAGCCGCCGCCATCGGCGTCGGCGGTCAGCGTGACGGGGCGATCGAGGTGCAGTGCTGCCGAGCGGGCGCGCCTGAGGTCGGCCACCAGCGCACGCGATTGCGAACGGAGCTGGGCGGCGGACCCGGCGGGGTGAACGGCGGGATAGCCCAGTGCCGTAATCAGCGCGACGATCGCGACGACGACGAGGGTTTCGAGGAGAGTCATTCCAGATGTCCTGACAAGCTGGGCGTCATCCTGGCCTGTCTGCCGTTCCGCCGAACGGAGAAGAAGGTGGGTCCGGCTCGGTCCCGAGATGACGGGCAATGCTAGTTGCTGATATCCTTGTCCTCGCCGCTGCCACCTTCCTTGCTGTCCGCGCCGAGCGTGTAAATATCGTAAGCGCCGGTCTTGCCCGGGATGCGGTACAAATAGGGTCGGCCCCATGGGTCGTTGAGCGCGTCCGCGCGCGGCAGATACGGCCCGTTCCATGCGGGCGCGGAGGGCGGCTGCTTGACAAGCGCGGCCAGTCCCTCGTCCTGCGTTGGAAACCGACCGTTATCCAGCTGGTACAGCTCCATTGCGGCAGCGACGTTGCGGACCTGGACATGCGCGGTCTGCGATTTGGCACCGCTCAGGAAGCGCAGCACCTGCGGGCCGACGATCGCGGCGAGCAATCCAAGGATCGCCAGCACTACCAGCAGTTCGAGCAACGTGAACCCCCGCGCGCGCCCACGCGCCCGAGTTCGCGCGCGCAATGTCTTCAGCAACCCGGTCATTGTATCCCACCCACCGCGAGTTCGTTGAAGCCAAGGATCGCGGACATGAGGCTCGCGATCACCAGCCCCACCACCGCGCCGATGACGACCGTGATCGCGGGTGTCAACACGCCGATCGCATTGCCGATCGCCTGCTTCACCTCGCGGTCGAGCACGTCGGCCAGTCGGTCGAGCATCGCGCCCAGTCGCGCGGTCTCCTCGCCGGTGCGCATGAAGCTGATCGCGATGCGCGGGAAGAGGCCCGTCGCGATCAGCGGGCCGGTAAGCCCGCCACCCTGCTTGAGGCCGGTAGAGACGCGGTCCACCGCCGCCCCCATGTGCGCGTTGCCGATCGAGCGGCGCGCGATGGCGAGCGCCGAGGGAACGGGGACGCCGCCCTCCACAAGCGAGCCCAGCACGCGGGCGAAGCGCGCGGTTTCCGCCTTGGTGACGATGGTGCCGATCAGCGGTGCCTTGAGGAGGAAGCGATCGAACGCGACCTTGGTCGCAGGCTGTTTGAGCGCCTGCCACGCGACGACGACGCCAAGCGCGAGCACCAGCAGCCCCGCCAGGCCATGGTCCCGGAGCGCGCGGCTGGCGCCCATGACGGCGGCGGTAACAGGGGGAATTTTGGCACCGTTGGAGCCGATGAGCGATTCGAACTGGGGAACGACCACCAGCAGCATGACGAGGATGACACCGGTCGCGATCGTGAGCAGCATGACAGGGTAGATCAGGCTGGAAACGATCGTGGAGCGAAGCTGCTCGGCGCGGTCCAGCGTCTCGGCCAGGCGGGTGAGCGCGATGTCGAGCCGCCCGTTGGCCTCGCCCGCCTCGGCCATGGCCCACGCAGCGGGGGGAAACAGGCCCTGCTGCGCGGCCATGGTGCGGCTGAGTGGGACGCCTTCCTTGATGCTGGCCTGCATGGCCGCGAAGGCAAGCGCGGCGGGGCGGTTCGGAATATTGTCCGTGACGACCGTCAGCGCGCGGTCGAGGCTGAGGCCGGCAGCGAGCAGGACCGCAAGCTCGCCCAGCGCGCGCGTAGCCGCCTTGCGCGCGGCGGCGGTGGCCTTGTGGGCCTTGGTGTCGATGTCGTTCGCGGCCGCCGCCTTGGTGACGATCGCCTCGATCGGGGAAAGCCCGAGCGCGCGGACGCGGGCGAGCGCGTCTTGCGGGGTGAGGGCTTCGAGCGTGCCGGTCTTGAGGTCGCCCGAGGGGGTGGCGGCGCGGTAGCGGTAGGTGCTCACGCGGCGCGCCCCCTCACCCCTCCCTCGTCACGCGCAGGACTTCCTCGATCGTGGTCTCGCCTGCCTCTGCCTTCATCAGCCCGTCGACCAGCATCGTTCGCATCCCCGCCCCCGTGGCCGCGCGATTGACCTCGCGCGCCTCCGCCCGCTCGAGCACAAGGTGCGCGATGCGGTCGTCCATCGCGAGCAACTCCAGGATCGCGACACGCCCCCGGAAACCCGCCTGCCCGCACGCATCGCAACCGCGCGGATGATAGAGCGTGCGCGGCGTGTGGGCGACATCGCCCAACCCGAAGGCGGCGATCTCGGCCTCGGTGGGCGAGTACGCCTCGCGGCAATGCGGGCACAAGCGGCGCACGAGGCGCTGCGCGAGTACGGCATTGACGGTGGATGTGATCAGGAAGGGTTCGACCCCCATGTCGAGCAGGCGTGTCACTGCAGCGGCCGCCGTGTTGGTATGCAGCGTCGAGAGGATCGTATGCCCGGTCAGCGCCGCCTGCACCGCGACCTGCGCGGTCTCCAGATCGCGGATTTCGCCGACCATCATGACGTCCGGGTCCTGGCGCAGGAACGAACGCAGCGCGGCGGCGAAACTCAGCCCGATGCCGGGCTGCACCTGCGTCTGGTTCACGCCGGGCAGGCGGTACTCGATCGGGTCCTCGATGGTGAGGATCTTGCGATCACTCGTATTCAGCACCGCGAGCGCGGCGTAGAGCGTGGTGGTCTTGCCGCTCCCGGTGGGGCCGGTGACCAGCACGATCCCGTGGGGGCGGTGCAGCAGTTCGTCAAAGCGCGCCTGGGTCGGCGGATCGAAGCCCAGCGCGGGGAAGGTGAGCTGCAGGTTCGAGCGGTCGAGTAGACGCAGCACGACGCTTTCCCCATGAATGGTTGGGCTTATCGCCACCCGCAGGTCGATCTCGTGCCCGCGCACCGCAAGGCGCAGGCGGCCGTCCTGGGGCAGGCGTTTCTCCGCGATGTTGAGGCCCGCCATCACCTTCACGCGGCTGACGAAGCTGGCCTTCATCGCGGCGGGGAGCGGCTCCTCGTCGCGCATCGCGCCGTCCACCCGGAAGCGCACGCCCAATGCATCCTCGGCGGGTTCGACGTGAATATCGGACGCGCGCGCCTCGACCGCGCGGGTGATCAGGCGGTTGACCGCGCGGATGACGGGGGCGTCCGACGCTAGGTCCTTCAGTCGCTCGAGATCGTCGTCATCGGCCTGGATATCTGCGGCCATGTCCTGCGCCGCCGCACCGTACAGCCGGTCGAGCGCGGCTTCGAGATCGGACGAGCGCGCGACCATCGCGGTCACCGGACGGCCGAGCGCGAAGGAGAGTGCGTCGAGCGGGTAGGGATCGAGCGGATCGACAAGCGCGACCGAGACGCCTGTGGGCGAATCGACCAGGGGGACCGCCTTCATGTCACGCAGAAAACGGGGCGAAACTCGGCCGTTGCCGACCGGGGTTTCGGGATAGTCCCGCGCGGATGCGATCGGCAGCCCGGTGGCGCGCGCGATTGCATCCGCCAGCGCCTGTTCCGAGACGAATCCCAGCCGGGTCAGCACCGAATCGAGTCGCTCGCCGGTTTGCGCCTGCACCAGACGCGCGCGCGCCAGAGTCTCGGGCGAGGCAAGGTTTCGGTCGACGACGAGCGTGTCTAGGGCGCAATGTTGCATCAACGTCTTGGCGCGGAATGAAGCGTTCACGTTGTCGTCCTTGCGCTGAACGCACGCAGAACGCCAGTGCGAAGGCGGATTGAGGGGATAGCGGGGCAGGCCCGAAACCTTGCTCTCCGCTCCCTACCTGCGCCCATGCCACGGCCTGCGTGGGCGACAAAGTTGAGGTCGCGTTCCAGGACAAGAGCACGATGCTGAGCGTTCGGGCGGCGGCGATATCGATACCCGCGCACGGAATGGGGCATCGATGGCACGAACGACGTTCACAGCGCAGTCTATAACCGATTGGAAGCAAGCACTTCCAGCTGTGATCGCGCGCCGGACATAGTCTTATCGGCTCCATGCACCGCCTGCATGTATGATTCGATCATTCGATGGGAGCAAAAATAGACTCTCAATCGATATCGCCCATGTGAATTCCATCTTCCTCACATTTCGCCCGCGTTCGCGGCCAGACTTCGGCGTCTTGCGATGGGTGCTGATCATGCCGGTTACGATGCTTATCGGCTGCTCGCAAAAGGCGCCGCCAGCCAAGAAGGTGCCGCCGCCCGCGCCGGTCACGGTGGCGGTGGTGGAGACGGGCGCGCAGCCGATGATCGTGACCGGGCTCGGCCATGTGCAGGGGTTCAACACCGCAGTTGCGCGCGCGCAGACGAGCGGCCAGCTGATCCGCGTCCACTTCGCCGAGGGCCAGGGTGTGCGCGCCGGGCAGCCGCTGGCCGAAATCGATCCCCGTCCGCTGCAGGCGACGCTGGCGCAGGACATGTCGACACTGGCGCGCGACCGTGCCGCGCTGGTGAACGCGCAGGATCAGGTCAAGCGTTACGCGCCGCTGGTGGCGCAGGGGCTGGCTTCGGCGCAGCAGGTGGAGACGTTCCGTGCGCAGGCCGCACAGCTCGCCGCCACCGTGACCGGCGACCAGGCGACGATCGCGCGCGACCAACTGACGCTTGGCTATACCACGATCCGCGCGCCGATCGCGGGGGTGACCGGGGTGCGGCTGGTGGACGTGGGCAACGTCGTCTCGCCCGCAGATCAGGCGGGGCTCGTGACAATCGCGCAGGTGCAGCCGATCGCGGTCACCTTCACACTGCCCCAAGCCTCGATCGGCGAGGTGCGCGCCGCGCTCTCGAAGACGGGCAAGGTGGGGCTGCCGGTGGAGGCGGTGGGCGAAGGCCAGGGCGGCAAGCTCGATCAGGGACGGTTGAGCGTGGTGGACAACCGCATCGATCCCACCAGCGGCAGCATCTTGCTGAAGGCGCTGTTCCCCAACGGCAAGCGGCTGCTGTGGCCGGGCCAACTGATCACCGCGCGCCTGACGCTGGGTGTGTCGCCGGACACGGTGACGGTTCCCGCGAGCGCGGTGCAGCGTGGTCCCAAGGGCACCTATGTCTGGATCGTCGATCCCCAGGGCAAGGCGGCGATGCACCCGGTCGCGGTGGGTCGCACGCTGGGCGAGCGAATCGCGGTCGCGAAGGGATTGAACGGCGGCGAACGTGTGATCACCGATGGCCAGTTCGGCCTGCAGGCGGGGCAGCTGGTGCGGATCGTGCCCGCGAGCACGCAGGCGGCACCGATCAAGTCCGACAACCCCGACCAGCTCGGCATCCGCTCATGACCGACGTGCAACGCCCGCGCGAACGGGAGGCGGACAAACCCGTGTCCTGCGATGAGAGCATGGCGGATGCGTCCACGCGCGAGGACACGCGCGCAGGGCAGCATGCGTCGCCGGAGAAGGATCAGCAAGCGGACAAGGACGCGTCTGCCACGAAGGATAGTTCCGCACGGGAACGTCGCCCGAAGCAAGACGAGAGCGCAAAGGAGGACGCGCCGAAGCGTCACGAGCAAAAGGACGGCGAGCCCGCCGAGGACGAACAGGCCAGCGGCGGCATGTCGGGCTTCTTCATCAAGCGGCCGACCGCGACCTGGATGCTCGCGATCGCACTCTTCATGATGGGCGCGCTTGCCTATCTGCAATTGCCCGTCGCCTCGCTGCCCGATGTCAGCGTGGCGACCATCCAGGTCACCGCACAGCTGCCCGGCGCGGACGCGAACACCAACGCGTCCGCCGTCGCCACCCCGCTCGAGCGGCAGCTGGGGCAAATCCCGGGCCTGACGCAGATGACGTCGTCGAGCGCGCTCAGCTATGTGCAGATCTCGCTCCAGTTCGGCGCGAACATCACCGTGCAGCAGGCCTCGCTCGCGGTGCAGGCGGCGATCAGCGCGGCGCAGGCCAATCTGCCGCCGACGCTGACGGTGCCGCCCACGTTTCGCGTCACCAATCCCGCGCAGACGCCCGTACTGATCCTGGGGCTCACGTCCGACACGCTGCCGCTGACCACCGTCGACGATTACGCCGAGAACATCCTGTTCGGGCAGCTGTCCGCGATGAAGGGCGTGGGGCTGGTGACGATCGGCGGCCAGCAGCAGCCCGCGATGCGCGTCGAGACCAATCCCGCGCAGCTGACCGCCCATGGATTGACGCAGGAAGACGTCCGCGTCGCGTTGCAGAAGAATACGACCGACGCCGCGAAGGGCTCGCTGCGCGGCACGCGGCAGACCTATGGCCTGTCCACCAACGATCAGCTCGATACGCGCAGCGCGTTCGAGACGCTGATCGTCGCTATCCGCAATGGCGCGCCGATCCGGTTGAGCGACATCGCCGCGGTCGCGGTCGGCCCGGCGAACACGCAGCTCGCGGGCTGGTACGACCGCACGCCCGCGGTGATCCTGAACGTGTTCCCGCAATCGGGCGCGAACGTCATAAAAACCGTGCAGGCGATCAACGCGGACCTGCCCAAGCTGCGCGCGTCGCTGCCCAAATCGGTGCGGCTGGTGGTGGTCTCGGACCGCACGACCACGATCCGCGCCTCGGTCTCGGATGTGCGCTTCACGCTGATGCTGACAGTCGCCCTCGTGATCGGCACGATCTTCATCTTCCTGCGCGAGGTGCGCGCGACGCTGATCCCCGGCGTTGCGGTGATCCTGTCGATCGTCGGCACGTTCTCGGTCATGCTGGTGTGCAAGTTCAGCCTCGACAACCTGTCCCTGATGGCGCTGTCGATCGCGGTCGGCTTCGTGGTCGACGATGCGGTGGTGATGATCGAGAACATCATGCGGCATATCGAGGAAGGGATGGCGCCGTTCGATGCCGCGCTCAAAGGGGCGGGGGAGATCGGCTTTACGATTCTGGCGATCTCGATCAGTCTGGTCGCGGTGTTCATCCCGCTGCTGTTCATGGGCGGGCTGGTGGGGCGCATGTTCCAGGAGTTCGCGATTACCGTGGTTGTCGCGATCCTGCTTTCGGTCGCGGTGTCCCTGACGCTGACGCCGATGATGTCGGGCGTGCTGCTCAAGCAGCACGACAAGAACAAGAAGCACGGTCGGTTCTACAACGGGCTGGAGCACGCCTTCGACTGGTTGCAGCGCCAATATGATCGCGGGCTGAAACTGGTGCTCGGGCACCAGACGATCACGCTGCTGGTTCTGGTCGGCACGATCACGCTGACGGGCGTCCTCTACACCACGATTCCCAAGGGCTTCTTCCCCACTCAGGATACCGGCCTGATCGCAGGCATCACCCAATCAAGCTCGGACATCTCCACTACGGGTCTTGGCGATCGGCAGCAGAAAGTGACGGATATCATCCTCAAGGATGCCGCCGTCAGCAGCGTCGCCAGCTATATCGGACCGGGGCCGAGCAGCCCCTCGCCCGATCAGGGCCGTATGTTCGTTGCGCTCAAGCCCTATGGCGGACGCGGCGCGAACGGCGGCGCGCCCGCCGTGATCGCGCGCCTCGACAAGGCGGTCGCGGACGTGCCCGGTATCAAGCTCTACCTGCAAGCCTCGCAGGACATCACGATCGGCGCGCGTGTGGCGAAGAGCCAGTATCAGTATACGCTGGTGGACGCCGACCCGAAGGAGCTGAGCGGCTGGGTGGAGAAGGCGCTCGCCGCGTTCCGCAAGCTGCCCGGGCTGACCGACATCAACAGCGATTCGGGCGCGCGTGGCCCGCAGCTTGCGATCCAGGTGGACCGCGACGCCGCCGGTCGGCTGGGCGTCATGACGTCCGACATCGACACCGCGCTATATGACGCGTTCGGCGAGCGGCCCGCGACCAAGGTGTTCACCGCGCTCAACCAGTATAACGTCATCCTCGAGGTCGCCCCGCAGTTCCGCGCCGATCCGGGCGCGCTCGATGCGATCTATCTGCGCTCGGCGGCGGGCACGCCCGTGCCGCTATCGCAGATCGCGCACGTGACGACCGAGACCGCGCCGCTGGTGGTGAACCACCAGGGTGGTTTCCCCTCGACGACAATCTCCTTCAATCTCGCGCCAGGCTCATCGATCGGCGCGGCGGTGACGGCGGTCAACAAGGTCAAGGCGGAGCTGCACCTGCCGCCCACCGTCCAGAGTTCGTTCCAGGGCAACGCGCAGGCGTTCCAGTCCGCGCTCGCAGGGCAGGCGGTGCTGATCCTGGCGGCGATGGTCGCGGTCTATCTGATCCTGGGAATGCTCTACGAAAGCTGGATCCATCCGCTGACCATCCTGTCTACGCTCCCCTCGGCGGGCTTGGGCGCGCTCTTGACGCTGATGCTGTTCGGGCGGCCGCTCGACGTGATCGGTATCATCGGCATCGTACTGCTGATCGGCATCGTCCAGAAGAACGGCATCATGATGGTCGATTTCGCGATCGAGCGCGAGAAGGCCGGGGACGAGCCCGAAAAGGCGATCCATGACGCGTGCCTCACCCGCTTCCGTCCGATCCTGATGACCACGCTTTGCGCGATGCTGGGCGGCGTCCCCTTGGCGGTCGGCACCGGGGCGGGCGCTGAAATCCGCCAGCCGCTGGGTCTGGCGATCGTGGGCGGGCTGATCGTGTCGCAGTTGCTGACGCTGTTCACGACGCCGGCGGTCTATCTGCTGATGGACCGGCTGCAGCACCGGGGCGAGCGCAAGAAGGCGAAGGAGGCCGATAAGGCCGATGGCCATGCCGGCAAGCAAAACGACGAGAACCGGGCGGAGACTGCTCACCAGCCTGCCCACGCCTGAAAGGATTCCCCATGCGCCTGCCCACGCTGATCGCCGCCGCCATGCTCGCCACCGCTACCCGTGCTGCGCCGCTCGTCACCAATGTGCCCACGTTGACCGTCGCCGGGGCCACGCGCGCGCTCGCCGACGCGCAGACAAGCGCGACCGCGTCGAATAATCCCTCCGCGATCGCGGTGGTCGACGCCTCGGGCCTGCTGATCGCGTTCGTGCGCATGGACGGGGTGCGGCCGGGCAGCGTCGATCTCGCGATCGGCAAGGCGCGCGCGGCCGCCTACATGCGCCGCCCGACCTCCGAGCTGGAGGATAATGTCAGCAAGGGCCGGGTCGGCCTCGCCACGGCGGGGCTCACCACATTGCGCGGCGGCGCGCCGATCATGGTGCGCGGCCAATGCGTCGGCGCGGTCGGCATCGCGGGGTTGAGCAAGGAAGCCGACACCACGATCGCAAACGACGTGGCGGCATTGATCGGGGCCGCATCCTGATCATGCGTGCCGTCCCGTTCGTCAGTGCGACGGTGTGCGCGGCGCTGCTCGCGGGCTGTGCGCTTGGCCCGCGCCCGCAAGCGCCCGTCGTGACGACTCCGCAGGCGTGGAACGCACCGGCCGACGCAGCCCGGTGGCCTACCGCCGACTGGTGGCGCGGCTTCGGCTCGGTCGAACTCGATCGGCTGATCGTTACCGCGCAGGCGAACAATGACGATCTCGCCGCCGCCACCGCGCGCGTGCGCGAGGCGGACGCGCAGGCGCGCATCGCGGGCGCGGCGTTGCTGCCCACCCTGAACGCTGAGCCGGTCGCGAATTATCAGCGGCGACTGAACCCGATCGGCAACGTGCGCGAGTATGGAACGCTGAACGGCGTGTTCAACGCCTCCTACGAGATCGACGTCTGGGGCAAGAACCACGACGCGCACCTGTCCGCGATCCGCCTCGCGCAGGCGACCGCCGACGCGCTCGAGGTGACGCGCCTGACGATCGTGACGAGCGTGGCCGCCACCTATTTCAACCTGCTCGCGACGCAGGACCGGATTGCCGTCGCGCGCGCGCAGACCAAGCTGGCGCAGCAGATCCTGAACGGCCTGCTCGTCCAGCAGCAGGCCGGCATCGCGACCGGCCTGCAGGTCGCGCAGCAGCGCACGGTCGCCCAGACGCTTGCCGCCGCGTTGCCGCCGTTGGAGACGCAGCGCGTGCATCTGGTCGATGCGCTCGCGATCCTGGTGGGGCGTGTGCCCGAAGGGTTCACCGTCACGGGCGGTTCGCTGAACGGTCTGCGCCTGCCGTCCATCACCGCTGGGCTTCCGTCCGAGCTGCTGCTGCACCGCCCCGACGTGCAGGCGGCCGAGCGCGACCTGGCGGCGGCGGACGCGAACGTCAGCGTCGCGCGCAAGACGTTCCTGCCGTCTTTCTCGCTCACCGGCGGCGGCGGCGTGGGCAGCATCGCGCTCGCACGTTCCTTCGCCGGGCCGATCGGTCTGTTCGATATCGGGCTCAATATCCTGGGCCCGATCTTCGATGGCGGACGGCGGCGCGGGCAGCTTCAATACAACAACGCCTATTATCAGGAGATCGCCGCCAATTATCAGAAGTCGATCCACCAGGCATTCGGCGATGTGGAGGACGCGCTCTCGACCGAACAGAATGCGCGGCAAGCGGTGAGCCTGCAGGCCAACGCCACCGCGAGCGCGACGCAGGCGCTCAGCATGGCGCGCATCGGCTATGGTGCGGGCGTCAGCGATATCCTGACGCTGGTGAGCGCCCAGCAAGCTTTGATCACCACGCAGGCGCAGCAAACGCAGGCGCAACTCGACCGCGCGCAGGGGCTGGTGGCGCTTTACAAGGCGCTTGGCGGAGGCTGGCGCTTGCCAAGTTGATCGATGTCGACCGAAAGGAGGTCATGCGCCTCAGCCGTTTCGACCTCAACTTGCTTGTCGTGTTCGAGGCGCTGATGACCGAGCGCAATGTCAGCCGCGCCGCCGACCGTCTCGCGCTCAGCCAGTCCGCCACCAGCCATGCGCTGGGGCGGCTGCGCGCTCTGCTGGACGATCCGCTGTTCGTGCGCACGTCGGCGGGCATGGAGCCGACCGCGCGCGCGCGCGCTTTCGACGTGCCGATTCGACGGGCACTACGCGAGATGAGCCACGCGCTCGAACCTGCGGTGTTCGATCCGCCGCCGCCGAGACGCGGTTCACCATCGCGGTCGATAATCACGCCGCACTCGTGATCGCGACGCCGCTCGTGCGCGCCTGCGCCGACATCGCGCGGGGCGTTCGGCTGGATATCGTGCCGAGCGGGACGTTGCCGGTCGAGGCCATGCTGGATCGTGGCGATCTGGATTTCGCGATCACTGCGCACGCGATGGACAAGCAGCGTTTCACGTCGCTCGTACTGGTGGCCGAAGATGATCTCCGCCTCGTCATGCGCGCGGAGCATCCGTCGCTGGGCGAAGCGCTGACGCTCGGCGCGCTCGCGGAGCTTTCCCGTGTCGAGGTGTCGTCGAGCGGGGACGATCTTTCCTTCCTAGACCGCGCCTTCGCCGAGATCGGGCTTGCCGGGGCCGCGGTGGCGTCGGTGCCCTATCTCGCGCTGCCCTCTTTGCTGCGGATTACCGATCATGTCGCGATCGTGCGCCGGCAGATCGCGCGCGTGCTCGTCGCGTCGGGCGATGTCGCCGCGCGCGACCTGCCCGTGCCATCCGATCGGATTACCAGCATCCTCAGCTGGCATCAGCGGCATTCCGGCCATAGCGCATATGTGTGGCTGCATGCGCTGATCCTCCGAACGGTCACGGCATTGACCGCCGAGTGAGGATCAGCCTTCCTCATTAGTGCCGTGGCGCTCGCGCGGATGTGCTAGATGACCGATTAGCCCTGGGACAGCTGCCGGAGCACCACCTGAAATTCGACGCCCGTTTTCGCCCTGACCACGTCCAGCTCGACCCCGGGAGCCAATTCCACCAGCGTCAGCCCGCCCGCCTGCCCCGAGCCTGTCGACGAAGCGGCCACATCGAACACCGCGAGATCGGTGATCACCCGGTCCACCACCCCCGCGCCCGTCAGCGGCAGCGTGCAGCGATCGAGCAGCTTGGGCGAGCCATCCTTCGCCGTATGGTCCATCACCACCACCACGCGCTTCACGCCTGCCACCAGATCCATCGCGCCGCCGGGGCCCTTCATCACCTTGCCGGGGACGGTCCAATTGGCGAGATCGCCGTTCGCGGCCACTTCCATCGCGCCCAGGATGGTCAGGTCGATATGCCCGCCCCGGATCATCGCAAAACTGTCCGCGCTGGAGAAGAAGGAAGAGGAGGGCAGCTCGGTGATCGTCTGCTTGCCCGCATTGATCAGATCGGGGTCCGCCTCGCCCTCGAAAGGAAACGGCCCGATCCCGAGCATTCCGTTCTCGCTCTGCAGGGTCACCTTCATGCCGGCGGGCACATAGTTCGCCACCAGCGTCGGGATGCCGATGCCGAGGTTGACGTAATACCCGTCGCGCAGTTCCAGCGCGGCGCGCGCCGCCATTTGGTCACGGTCCCAGGGCATCAGCGCTTCCTCTCGGTCAGGCGTTCGATCTTTTTTTCGTAGTGCGTGCCGTGGACCAGCCGGTCGACATAGATACCCGGCGTGTGAACGTTGTTTGCATCGATCTGGCCGGGCTCGACGATCTCCTCCACCTCGACGATCGTGCAGGCGGCGGCGGTTGCCATCATCGGATTAAAGTTGCGCGCGGTTTTGCGATAGATCGTATTGCCCTCGGTATCGGCTTTCCAGCCCTTCACGATCGCGAGATCGGCCTTGAGCCAGCGTTCCATCAGGTATGTCTCGCCGTCGAACACCTGGGTCGGCTTGCCGTCGGCCACGATCGTGCCGACTCCCGTCTTGGTAAAGAAGGCCGGAATGCCCGCGCCCCCTGCCCTGATGCGCTCGGCGAGCGTGCCCTGCGGGTTCAGCTCCAGCTGCAGCTTGCCCTCCAGATACAGCGTCTCGAACAGCTTGTTTTCGCCCACGTAGCTCGACACCATCTTGTCGATCTGCCCGTTGTTCAGCAGCTCCCACAAGCCGAAATTATCCGCGCCGCAGTTGTTGGAAATCACGGTCAGCCCCTTCACACCGCTCCGAGCGAGCGCGTGGATCAGGTTTTCGGGATTACCGCTGAGGCCGAAACCGCCGCTCATGACGGTCATGCCGTCGCGCAGCACGCCTTGCAGCGCAGCGTCCGCATAATCGAATATCTTGCTCATGCGCGTTTGCATACACGCGCGCACGCCACGCTCAAGCCTTCCCGATACAGCTTGGCGATCGTAGAGTGCGCGCCATGGCCGTTTACTGCGCTGACCCCTACGATGATACCAACATTTTCGCGCGCATCCTGCGCGGAGAAGTCCCGTTCACCAAGGTCTACGAGGACGACCGCGTCCTCGCCTTTAAGGATGTCAACCCCGTCGCGCCTACGCACGTGCTGGTGATCCCCAAAATCGCCGCCGTCAGCCTCGCGGACTTCACCGCGAATGCCAGCGACGCCGACCTCGCGGGCTTCCTGCGCGGCGTGGGCGCGACTGCCCGCGCGCTGGGGCTGGAGGGCGAGGGTTACCGCGTGCTGATCAACACGGGCGGCCACGCCGGGCAGGAGGTGCCGCACCTGCACGCGCACATCTTCGGCGGAGGACCCTTAGGGCCGATGCTGGCGCGCTGATGTCGACCGAAACGCGGCCAACATGAAGACTGCGCAGGAAACGATGCTCGATCACGAAAAGCGCCTTATCCGCCTAGAAACGATCGACGAACTCTCGCCTGCGCGCCGTGGGTCCCGCATGCCGCGCCTGAGCGCGCCCGACGAGGGCTGACACCCGCCGCCCTTGACGACCGCACGCCAATGCTCCCCTATCGCAACCGACAACGAAGCCCGCGTGAACGCGGCATAGAGGGAACCTGAATGCAGCGCCGCGTAAAATCCCTGGACGCCATCCTGGCAACCGCCGAGAGGAAATCGCTTCACCGCTCGCTCGGTGCCTTCCAGCTTACCATGATGGGCATCGGCGGGATCATCGGCACCGGCATCTTCGTGCTGACGGCCGAGGCGGCCTCGAAGGCCGGGCCGGCGATGATGATCAGTTTTGTCATGGCGGCGGTGGTCTGCGGCTTCACCGCTCTTTGCTACGCCGAAGTCGCGGCGATGGTGCCCGTCTCGGGATCAGCTTATACTTACAGCTACGCCACCTTCGGCGAGTTCTTCGCTTGGTTGATCGGCTGGGCGCTCGTTCTTGAGTACGCCATCGCAGCGTCCGCCGTCTCGGTCGGCTGGTCGGGCTACATGGTCGGCTTGGTGCGCGACCTGCTGCATTTCCAAATCGGCGCGACATGGACGCACGGTCCGCTCGATCCCGTGGCCGGAGTATTCAATGTGCCCGCCGCTTTCGTCGCGCTGCTGATGGCATCCATTCTCTACATCGGCACCACCGAGAGCGCGAAAGTCAACTCGATCCTGGTTGCGGTGAAGCTCGCGGCACTGGCGCTGTTCATCGTGCTCGCCATTCCCGCGATCCAGGGCGCGAACTTCCATCCGTTCAATCCCTACGGTTTCTTCAAGCAGGAAATCATCGATCCGACCGATCCGACCGGAACGCACATCATCGCGGTCGGCGTTGCGTCCGCAGCCGCGTCGATATTCTTCGCTTACGTAGGCTTCGACGCAGTCTCGACCGCTGCCGAGGAGACGCGCAACCCCAACCGCAACATCCCGATCGGGCTGATCGGCAGTCTCGCGATCTGCACCGTCATCTACCTGCTGGTTGCGTCGGGTGCGGTCGGATCAATCGGCGCGCAACCGGGCGGCTCGCTCGCGCGGTCCAACGACGCGCTGGCGTTCGTCATGCGCGAGCTGCACTTTCCGCTGGCGAGCAAGCTGCTGCAGATCGCGGCGATCATCGCGCTGCCGAGCGTGGTGTTGATGATGATGTTCGGCCAGACGCGCGTGGCGTTTGTGATGGCGCGCGATGGGCTGCTGCCGGCGCCGCTCGCGCGGGTGCATTCGCGCTATCGCACGCCCTATGTGATCACAGCGGTCACCGGCATCTTCGTTGCGATTTTCGCGGGCGTGTATCCGGTGGGACGACTGGCCGAGGTATCCAACTCGGGCACGCTGCTCGCCTTCTTCGCGGTCGCGCTCGCGCTGCTCGTGCTGCGGAGGCGCGATCCTGCGCGCAACCGTCCGTTCAGGACGCCGGCCGCGTGGATCGTTGCGCCGCTTGCGATGATTGGATGCGGCTTCCTGTTCACGCAGCTCTCCAACGCGACGCTGCATTTCTTCTTCGGATGGACGGCGATCGGTTTACTCGTGTACTTCGGCTGGAGCCGCCGCAATTCGAACGTCGCGCGCGGAGTGGTTGAGTCGGGGGACGCCAGTCCTGACGCGCCACCGCTCGGCGCTTCGCCCGTCGGGTCCGCGCGCACGCCGGGCTTTACCGAAGCCTGACCTTCTACCCTCTCCCTTACTGGGGGGAAGGACAGCTGAGAAGCGGCAGGGAGAGGGAGGGTGCTGCAATAGCTACGCCGCACCCGCCGAACCCTCTCCTGCGCAGCGCTTTCCCTTCCCGGGTAAGGGCAGGGTAGAAGTTACAATCCAGCCAGCGCCCGCAGATCGGCCTCGGGCCGTGCGCCATAGTGGCTGATCACCTCGCCCGCCGCGATCGCGCCCAGCTCGGCGCACCTTGGCAGGGCCTCGCCGCGCGCCAGACCGAGCAGGAACCCGGCCGCGAACAGATCGCCCGCGCCCGTGGTGTCGATCACCTCGGCCACCGCGACGGCGGGCACCCAATGCCGCTCCACCCCCGCGAGCACCACTGCGCCTTCCGCTCCGCGCGTCACCACGACCACGGACGCCTTGCCCGCCAGCCACCCGGCCGCGCCAAGGAAGTCCTCCGCGCCCGCAAGCGCGACCGCCTCGCCCTCGTTGGCGAACAGCACATCGATCAGCCCGGCATCGAGCAGAGCGCGGAAATCATCCCCATGCCGCGTCAGCAGGAACGCGTCGCTCAGCGAGAACGCCACTTTGCGCCCCGCCGCGCGCGCCACGTCGATCGCCCGGCGCATCGCGGCGCGCGGCCGCTCGGGATCCCATAGATACCCCTCTAGGTACAAGATCGCCGCACTCGCGACGAGCGCGTCGCTCATGTCGGCGGCGTCCAGCTGCTGCGCCGCGCCCAGATAGGTGCTCATCGTGCGCTGCGCGTCGGGCGTCACCGCGATCAGGCAGCGCGCGGTCGGCGGCTCGGGAAAGCCCGGCGCGGTCTCGAAGGCTACCCCGGCGGCGCGAATGTCATGCGCGAAAATCTCGCCCAGCTCGTCATCGCCGACGCGACCCACAAAACCCGCACGCCCGCCCAGCGCCGCGACGCCCACCGCCGTGTTCGCCGCCGATCCGCCCGACATCTCGCGCGCAGGCGGAAACGCCGCGTACAACCGCGTCGCCTCCGCAGCGTCGATCAGGCGCATCCCTCCCTTGTCGAGCCGCTGTGCACCCAGAAACGCATCGTCCACCGGAGCGAGGACGTCCACGATGGCGTTCCCGATCGCGAGGACATCAAGGGCGGGCTTAGTCATTTGCTTGTGGTTTCCAATCACCATTCCGGCCTCAAGCCGGGACCCGAAGTCTTTCGTAGGCGCGGGCGATACGAAGGAAGATAGGTCGCGGGGCAAGCCCGGACGGACGACGGCTACCGCGCCTTCGTCACCCTCACCAATTCGACATCGAACACCAGGTCCGCGTTGGGCGGGATCGGCCCGCCCGGCGTACCCTGCGCGCCGTAGCCGAGCGCGGCGGGGATGGTGATCCGCGCTTGCTCACCCTGATGCATCCGCTGGATGCCCTGACCAAAACCCGAGACGACCTTGTCCAGCGGGAAGTCCGCGGTCTGCCCCGGCGGCGTCGCGTCGAACACCTGGCCCGACGCAGCAAGCCGACCGGCATAGCGCACCGTTACGACATCGGTCGGCCCCGGCATCGGGCCTTTGCCCGGCCTGAACGTCTTGACCGCATCGGCGGGCAGCACCGCTGGCGCAATTCCAGCGGTTCCGGCGAACGCCGTGCCTACCGCGACCGCGATCAGCAGTCCTAGGCCCGCGATCCAGACGAACGGACCGCCCCTGCCCTCGGCCTGCGGACTGCTCGCCGACATCGCTAAGCCTTTACGCCTTCGCGCTCGGTGCGCTTGCGGTCCATCTTGCGCGCGCGTCGGATCGCGGCGGCACGCTCGCGCGCTCGCTTTTCGCTCGGCTTCTCATAGTGACGGCGCAGCTTCATCTCGCGGTACACGCCCTCGCGCTGAAGCTTCTTCTTGAGCGCACGCAAGGCCTGATCGACATTATTGTCGCGGACGAAAATTTGCATGAGGGCCGACACTGCTCCTGATCGAAAAGGCGAACCTGCGCCCTACCAAAGCGCCCGCGAGGCGTTTCCTCGAGCGCTTACCGGGCGGGCATAGCGCAAAGCCTCGCCCGGCTCAACCCTGGGCGCGCGCGGACAAACTGCGGCACGACCCATCAACCGCGTTGAACGAGCGCGCAAATGGGCGCAGATTGCATTTATGCCAAAGCGCTCCGCTCTCCCCAACGCGTGTATGCTGGCGCGCAGCCTCGAAGTGCTCGGCGAATGGTGGACGCTGCTGATCGTGCGCGACGCCTTTTTCGGCATCCGTCATTTCGAGGCGTTCCAGGCCTCCCTCGGCATCGCGCGCAACGTGCTCTCCACGCGGCTCGCCAAGCTGGTCGAGGAACAGATCCTGACCCGCGCGGTCGATGCGAACGATGGCCGACGCATCGAATATCGCCTCACGCAAAAGGGCCGCGAGCTCATTCCCGTGATCGTCAGCCTCGCGCAGTGGGGCGCCAACCATATGCGCACCGAGAAACAGCCGCTTCCCTACTGGTTCGTCGAACGCACGACCGGGCAGCCAATCGCGCCGATGACGGTACGCTCCAGGGACGGTCGCGAACTCGTCGCGCGCGAACTGGCGATCGTCGAAGGCCCGGGCATGACCGACGAGATCCGCGCGATCATGCCCGCGCTCACCCGCCCGCGCCCCGAACCCGCCCGCTCCGACGCACTAAGGCAAGCCGTATGATGCCCGTAGATCACACTCCCGCCGAACTCCGCCCCGCGCTGGCCGAGGCCATGCTGCCCCACATCGCGTTCGACGGTTGGAGCCGGAGCGCGCTTATCGCCGCCGCCGCCGACATCGGCGTGCCTGCAGCCGTCGCCCGCCTCGCCTTTACCGGCCCGGCGGATATAGTGGAGGCTTATATTGCCAACGCGGATCGCGCGATGGAGGCCGCGCTGCTTCCGTTGAACCTGCCCGCAATCAAAATCCGCGAGCGTATTCGCTTGGCGGTGCGCACCCGCCTCGAACAAGCCGAACCGCACCGGGAGGCGGTCCGCCGCGCGCTCGCGGTCCTCGCCCGTCCCGATCAGGCCAAGCGCGCCGCGCGCACCGCCTGGGCCACAGTCGATTCGATCTGGCGTGCGGCGGGAGACACCAGCACCGACTATAACTTCTACACCAAACGAGCGATCCTGGGCGCGGTCTACGGCGCGACATTGCTCTACTGGCTGAACGATCGCAGCGAGGGCCGCAGCGATACCTGGACCTTTCTCGATCGTCGCATCGCGGGCATCATGGCGTTCGAGAAGGCCAAGGCGAGGTTGACCGGGCTTGGCGACGGCTGGCCAAGCCCGGTCCGCTTCCTGGGGCGGCTGCGCTACCCGGTGACGTAGCCACTTCCAGTCGCTAGGCCGGGGCTGGCAGGCGCGGACGGAGGGCAGCATGGATCTCAACCAAAAACTCGATCTCGCGCGCGGGCGGCCGAGCGGCTTCGATTATATGCGCCTGGTCCTGTCGGTGGGGGTGGTCTGCATCCACAGCAGCCTGACCGCCTACGGCTCGGACGTCGAGATGTGGACGTCGGCCACGCGCCCGTTCGTCCGCATCATCCTGCCGATGTTCTTCGCGCTGAGCGGTTATCTCGTCGCTGGAAGTCTTCTTCGCAGCACTTCGCTGCTCCATTTCCTCGCGTTCCGCATCCTGCGCATTTACCCCGCGCTCTCGGTCGAGGTCCTGCTCTCGGCCTTCATCATCGGCCCGGTGCTAACCCATGCTCCCTTGGCGCAGTACTTCACCGATCCGCTGTTCCGGCAATATCTGCTCAACGTGACTGGCGACATCCATTATCTCCTGCCCGGCCTGTTTACCACAAATCCCTTCCCCAATACCGTGAACGCGCAGCTCTGGACGGTGCCGTTCGAGCTTCTGTGCTATGCCGCGATCATCGGCCTCGCCATCATCGGCGTCCGGCGGCGGCGAGTTCTGGCGCCATTGAGCGTCCTCGTGCTCACGGTCGCCTACACCGCGCTCAAGGTCCACGAATATCACGGATTCCCTCCTACGATTATCGGACGGGTCTCGGGCTTGTTCCTGCTCACGAGTTTTCTCTCGGGTGTCACGCTGTTCCTCTATGGTGACCGCATACCGTGGAGTTCGCGGCTCTGCGTCGCCTCGGGCGTGATCAGCGGTGCCCTGGTCTCGGTCGTGCCCGACGGCGACTATATCGTCGCTCCGTTCGCTGCGTATTTCACCGTGAGCCTGGGGCTTATGAACCCGCGCAAGCTCGGCATCCTGCGCGGAGCCGATTATTCCTACGGCATCTTCCTGTACGGGTTCGTGATCCAGCAGGTGCTGATGGCGCTTCTGCCCTGGGCCAGGGTCTGGTGGCTCAACATTCTGCTCAGCGTGCCCTGCGCGGCACTGGTGGCGGCGGCGTCATGGCACTGCATCGAAAAGCCCGCGCTCCGGCTCAAGCGCCTGCTCCCGGTCAGGACCCGCCCGGACCCCCTGGCCACAGCCGCGCCCATGGCGCAGTAAGTCGTCGATCGTGACGCAGGGTGTGGTCGCGGACCGGATCCGCATTTTGACATCTGCTCCCACTAGCGAACGAGTCGCAACAACCCCACTTTTCAGTCGCTGTCGGTAATGCTACTCAGTCGCAACAAGCTCTGGATATCCACCCCTATGCGCCTCGCCGCCCTTCCAGCCCGCACCTCCGCCACGATCGCCAGCATCGGCTGCTGCGGCGATGGACGGTGCGAAGCGCGAATGCGCGAGATGGGGTTCGACGAGGGGATTGAGGTCGAGGTCCTCCACCGCGCGCCGTTCGGCGGCGATCCGATCGCGGTGCGCGTTGGTGGCTCCACCGTCTGCCTCCGCCGCGCGCAGGCCGAGATGATCGAACTCGCGGCGTAATCACGGTGGCAAGTCTGCCCGTCAGCGAGGGTGCGCCGCTTGCCGCGCTGGTCGGCAACCCCAACGCGGGCAAGACTTCGCTGTTCAACGCACTCACCGGCTCGCGCCAGAAGGTTGGCAATTACCCGGGCGTCACCGTCGAGCGCAAAACCGGCCACCTCTGCCTGCCCGATGGCCGCCGGATCGATGTCGTCGATCTTCCCGGTGCCTACAGTCTCGAGCCCCGCTCGCCCGACGAAGCGGTCACGCGCGACGTGATCTTGGGCGTGGCCACCGGCGAGCGCCGCCCGCAGGCAATTATCGCGGTGATCGACGCGACCAACCTCGCCAATCACCTGCGCTTCGTGCTTGAGCTCAAGCGCCTCGGCCTGCCGATGGTCGTCGCCTTGAACATGGTCGATCTCGCCGAGCGCGACGGCCTCGAGTTCGACCTCGCCGTCCTGACCGACCGCCTCGGCGTCGCGGTCGTCCCCACCGTCGCGGTGCGCAAGCGCGGGCTGGCCGATCTGGCCGCCCTCCTCGCTCCCCTCCTCGCGCGCACCCCGACCGCGCCCACGCCGCCCGCGCCCGACCGCGTCGCCGACTTGCGCGCCCTCCAGCGCGAGGCCTCACAGATCGCGCGCGCCGCCACGCTGGGCGAAGGCGGCGCTGCCAAAGCCACCCGCGCGATCGACCGCGTCGCGCTCCACCCCCTCGCAGGCCCGATCCTCCTCGCGCTGATCCTCTTCACGATGTTTCAGACGGTGTTCTGGGCCGCCAAAACTCCCGCCGACTGGCTGACCGCGCGCTTCGACCAACTCGGCCAGACGATCGCCACCGCGCTCCCTCCCGGCCCGCTCGCCTCGCTGCTGGTCGATGGCGTCATCCACGGCGTCGGCGCGGTGGTGGTGTTCCTGCCCCAGATCCTCGTCCTGTTCGCCTGCATCCTCGCGCTCGAACAATCGGGTTACATGGTCCGCGCCGCCTTCATCATGGACCGGCTGATGGCGCGCGTGGGCCTGAGCGGCCGCGCCTTCATCCCGCTCATCAGCAGCTTCGCGTGCGCGGTGCCGGGCATCATGTCGACGCGCACGATCGAGGAACCGCGCGATCGCCTGACCACGATCCTCATCGCCCCGCTGATGACCTGCTCGGCGCGCCTCCCCGTATACGCGATCATCATCGCTGCCTTCATCCCCGCACGCACGCTCTGGGGACCGATCGGCCTGCAGGGCCTCGTCCTATTCGTCCTTTACCTCACCGGCGTCGCGGGCGCGCTCCTCGCCGCGTGGGTGCTCCGCGCGACGATCATGAAAGGCAAGCCACAGCTGTTCATGATGGAACTCCCCAAATATCAGTGGCCCCAGGCGCGCGACATCGCGCTCAGCCTATGGCAGCGCGCGCGCGCCTTTCTCACACGCGCGGGCACCATCATTCTCGGCTCCACCGTCGCGCTGTGGTTCCTCGCCTCCTACCCCAAGGCCCCGCCCGGCCAAAACCAGCTCGCCTATTCGATCGCGGGCCATATCGGCGGCGCGCTAGAACATATCTTCGCCCCGATCGGCTTCAACCGCGAGATCAGCCTCGCATTGGTCCCCGGCATGGCCGCGCGAGAGGTCGCGGTCGCCGCGCTCGGCACCGTCTATTCGCTCGGCAATGGCGACGCGCACGGCCTGATCGCGCGCCTGCACTCGGCATGGAGCCTTCCCACCGGCCTCGCCTTCCTCGCCTGGTACGTCTTCGCTCCGCAGTGCATCTCGACGCTCGCCGTTACGCGCCGCGAGACCAACGGCTGGAAATGGCCCGCCTTCATGTTCGCCTACCTCTTCGCCGCTGCCTACCTGGCGGCGGGGGCGACATACTGGGGGGCGAGGGGGGCGGGGCTGTAGCGAACATCGCGTCTTCATCCCGGCCTAATCCAAACCTGCCTACCTCCGTGCTAACTCGACCGACCCGGACAAAGACGGGTCGTGTTTTTGCTTATTCGCGATCGGGCGGCGATCCTCATCGGAAGCGTTCGCCAACCAACATTTCGCTTTTAACCCAGAGGGCGTCGGCACGATCCGGACTTAGAGCGTAGGAGCGCACGCCAGATTTCGCGGCGGGGTCATCGTCGACGTCGGCGACATGGCAATCTTCGCAGTAGCCCGCGCCAACGTCGTTGGCCTGCGCCACGAACGCCGCCCACACCGCGGTCGCCGCACCTGCGCGGGCGACTTCCATTCGAACGCCGCTGCGGCCGAGGGTTGCGCTTCGATCATCTTGCGCGTCGTTCCCGTCAGGACCGCGCCGGGATGAACTGCCGTCGCACGAACACCGTTCGCTTTGTGTCGGTGATCGAACCCTACGGCGAAGAGGATGTTCGCGGTCTTCGAGCGGCGATACGCCGTGAGCGGATCATAGGGCGTATGCTCGAAATTGGGATCGTCCAGATCGACGTCGGCACCCCGGTGCCCGGCGGACGAGACCATGACGACGCGACTGCCCGCTCCGAGCAAGCCTGACATCCGGTTGATCAGAACGAAATGCCCGAGGTGATTGGTGCCAAACTGCTTCTCGAACCCGTCAGCGGTTGTTCCTTGCGGAACGGCCATCAACCCTGCATTAGCGATGATTGCGTCCACGGGCCGTGCCGCGCCAAGCAGCGCGTCGGCGCAAGCGCGGACGCCGCGCAATGACGCAAGATCGAGCTGTATCAGCTCAAAACTTCCTTTCCCGCCTGTCTCGTCGAAGATTAGAGCGGCGGCGCTCTGCGCCCTGTCGAGATCACGCGCCGCGCCGACGACCTCCGCCCCATGTGCGACCAATACACGAGCGGTTTCCAAGCCCATGCCGGCCGAAACGCCGGTCACCAAAACATGTCGGCCGCGTAGGTCTACGCCTTCCAGAACGTCATCAGCCGTAGTCGTCGAGCCATATCGTGTTGCCATGTCTTGCCTCACCGTCGGCTCAACCGCGCGGTCATTGCGTGATCTGATATGCACTTACAGCGCGAGGCGATCGCAATCTTGTGATCCGCATCAAACGCTTGTCGTGCAATTCAGCCCCGACACCCAGTCTAAAAACCGGATCGGAACACATCACCCCTCCCCAGGCACAAAAGAACCCGTCATCGCGGGAAGAGGGGCTGAAGGGGATCGGGCCCCCGACGCACTCATAGGCCGCGCCGGAAGCAGATCCGTCCGAAGCTAATAGCAGCGGTGCTTGTTGCCCGCCGCCTGGATCTGGTTGCCCGCGATCCCGCCGACCGCGCCGCCCAGCAGCGTGCCCGCGACTTCGCTGTGGCCGCCCGCGACCATATTGCCGAGCAGCGCGCCTACGCCCGCGCCCGCCAGCGTCCCGCCCAGGTTCGATCCCTTGCGACACTGCTGGTAATCGGTGTAACGACGACCGTCCGGCCCATAATACCCGCCTTGGTTCTGGCTCTGTACCTTGTAATAGCGTCCATCGCTGGCACGGTAATAATCACCTTGGCCGGGATAGTAGCGCCCGTTGCGATACGAATAGGTGCCGCGATATTCGGCCGCCTGGCCATTGTACGTCTGGTAATAGCGGTCGCGGTCATAGCCATTCGCCGAGTGGCTGCCATAGTGATGGGCGTGATCCCAACGGTCGCGGTAGTCGCGGTCATTTTGGTAGCGACTGGAGTCCCAGCCGCCGGTCCAGCCATTTTGGCGATCCCACTGACTGCGATATGCGCTGTCGCGCTCGTAACGCTGACGATCGAGCTGAACGCGGTAGCGGTCCTGCTGCGAGCGGTACGCGTCCTGGTCCTGCCGATACTGTTGCTGGTCGCCACGAGACCGCTCCTGATCCTGCTGGTAGCGGCCTTGATCATTCTGATAGCGCTGCTGATCATTCTGATAGCGGCTCTGATCGTTCTGGTATTGACCTTGATCCTGGCGCTCGTCCTGGCGATCGCGATTATAGTCCTGCGCCGAGGCGGCGAGCGGCGTCGCCAGCAGCAGCGCGGCGAACGTCGCGGTTGCGAAACTCTTCATGTTCGTCTCTCCCATGAACTTCGATACGGGCACAACGCCCGGCGTGGCGCGCGGATCCGTGACATACGCCATGCCCTGGACGTCTCGCACCACCGGCGGTTAGTTAGCGCGTTGTCTTGGCAAGAAGGATGAACACGCTGCGCAGAATCGGTTCATCTAACCAAGGCTTCATCGTATTTCTATATTGTCATGCGCGTGTAAGGCCTACGCATCACACCAGTCGGACGAACTCGCTATACGTGCCCAGCAGAGCATCATGCTTCACTAGGTACATAGCTTCACTGGTCGCTTGCGCGATCAACAGTCTGTCGAAGGGATCCTTAGGCAGTGTAGGCAACGGATCGACGTTGGTCGCGTGCGCGGGCGTGACCGATAGGATCGTGAAACCAGCTGCCTCGAAGCGGCTCAACGCGGTACGTCCCGAGATCGGGAACGCTGGTCCGCTACCCCGTCGCAGCGCGTGCTTGATCGCTATTTCCCAGATGCTGACCACACTCACACACACTGGTCCCGCGTCCGCCTGCTCGATCGTTAAACGCGCCTTTGGAGACAGCATCGGCGAGTCGGTCACTGCCCAGAGCGCGATATGCGTATCGAGTAAGAGCCTCACCAGGAGGTGCCAGGCGGGAATATCTCGCTCTCCTCGAACATCCGCGCAATGTCCGCATCCAGCTCGGGGTCCGGATCGGGAACGACGAATTCGCCTTTGGCCAATCCCAGCCGGATTGGCCTGCGCGCCTCCAGCGACACGATCCGCGCCGCCGGCTTGCTGTCGCGCGCGATAATTACCTCACGCTCGCGCCCGCTCTCCACCGCGTCGACCAGCTTGGACAGATTGGTCTTGGCTTCGAGCATGTTGACCTGTGTCAAGCATCGCGCTCCTTGGCTAAGCTTGGCCAGCATAGCCCGCCCTACGCCACGCGGCAACCGCACGCCTCGCTCGCCGCGAGAAGCGCGCCTATATCGTTCGGCTTGACGGGGCGCTCGGCGAACCGCATCCCTATCGGAACAGTTCGGGAACACGAATGCTCACCCACATCCAGGTCCGCGGCGCGCGCGAGCATAATCTCAAGAACATCGACGTCGATCTGCCGCGCGACAAGCTTACCGTCATCACCGGCTTGAGCGGCAGCGGCAAGTCGAGCCTCGCCTTCGATACGATCTACGCCGAGGGCCAGCGCCGTTACATGGAATCGCTCAGCTCCTATGCGCGCCAGTTCCTCGATCTCAGCTCGAAGCCCGACGTCGATCACATCGAGGGCCTCTCCCCCGCGATCGCCATCGAGCAGAAGACCACGTCCAAAAACCCGCGCTCGACCGTCGCCACCGTCACCGAAGTCTATGACTACATGCGCCTGCTGTGGGCGCGCGTCGGCATCGTCTACTCGCCCGCCACCGGCCTGCCGCTGCAAGCCCAGACCGTCAGCCAGATGGTCGACCGCGCCATGGCGCTCCCCGAAGGCACGCGCGCCTACCTGCTCGCGCCGGTGGTGCGTGGTCGCAAGGTCGAATACCGCAAGGAACTGGTGACGCTCCAGAAGGACGGCTTCACCCGCGTCAAGGTGGACGGCGCGTTCCTGGAAATCGCCGACGTGCCCACCTTGGACAAGAAGAAGAAGCACGACATCTCGGTCGTCGTCGATCGCCTCGTCATTCGCGAAGGCCTCGAACAACGCCTCGCCGACAGTTTCGAGACCGCGCTCAAACTCGCCGACGGGCTGGCCATATTGGAGATGGCCGACCCCTCCCCCTCCGCCCTACGGGCAACTCCCCCAGAGGGGGACGAGGACCCCTCGTCCTCCATTGGGGGAGGTGTCGGCAAAGCCGACGGAGGGGGCCGAGCCGCAAAGGCCAAGGCTCCCGAAGCGGAGCACATCCTTTTCTCCACCAAGTTCGCCTGCCCCGTCAGCGGCTTCACCCTTCCCGAAATCGAACCCCGCCTCTTCTCCTTCAACTCGCCCCACGGCGCCTGCCCCGCGTGCGACGGCCTCGGCGAGAAGCTGCACTTCGATCCCGATCTCATCGTCCCCAACGATACGCTCAGCCTCAAAGCGGGCGCTGTCGCCCCGTGGGCCAAATCGAACCCTCCCTCCCCTTATTACATGATGATCCTCGGCTCGATCGCCGCCGCGTTCAAGGTCGGCCTCGATACCCCCTGGGCCAAGCTCCCGCCCACCGTCCAGGACGCCATCCTCCACGGCACCGGCCGCACCGCCATCACCATCCGCTACGAGGACGGCCGCCGCAGCTGGGAAACCACCAAGCCGTTCGAGGGCGTCATCCACTCGCTCCAACGCCGCCTCCACGGCAGCGAATCCGCATCGATCCTCGAAGACCTCGGTCGCTACCAGACCGCCGCGCCGTGCGAGACCTGCCACGGCGCGCGCCTCAAGCCCGAGGCGCTCAGCGTCAAGATCGCGCGCGAGGATATCAGCCACTGCACGCACCTGAGCGTCCGCGCCGCGCTCGCCTGGTTCCGCAACCTGCCCGACCACCTCACCCCCAAGGAACGCGAGATCGCCGACCGCATCCTGCGCGAAATCGTCGAACGCCTCGGCTTCCTCGACAATGTCGGCCTCGACTACCTCAACCTCGATCGCCGCTCCGGCACGCTATCCGGCGGCGAATCCCAACGCATCCGCCTCGCCAGCCAGATCGGCAGCGGCCTCAGCGGCGTCCTCTACGTGCTCGACGAACCCAGTATCGGCCTCCACCAGCGCGACAACGACCGCCTCCTCACCACGCTCAAGCGCCTGCGCGATCTCGGCAACACCGTCCTCGTCGTCGAACATGACGAAGACGCGATCCGCACCGCCGATCATGTCGTCGACATGGGCCCCGGCGCCGGCACCCACGGCGGCCACATCATCGCGCAAGGCTCGCTCGCCGACATCCTCGCCACCCCCGGCTCGATCACCGGCGACTACCTCTCCGGCCGCCGCGGCGTGCCCATCCCCCCCACCCGGCGCAAAGGCAACGGCCACCGCCTCACCGTCCACGGCGCGCGCGCGAACAACCTCAAGCACGTCACCGCCAGCCTGCCATTGGGCGCGCTCACCTGCGTCACCGGCGTCAGCGGCTCGGGCAAATCCACCTTCACCATCGATACGCTCTACGCCGCCGCCGCGCGCACGCTGAACGGCGCGCGCCTCCCCGCCGCGCCGAACGACGGCGTCACCGGCCTCGAGCATCTCGACAAGGTGATCGACATCGATCAGTCCCCCATCGGCCGCACGCCGCGCTCCAACCCCGCCACCTACACCGGCGCCTTCACCTGTATCCGCGACTGGTTCGCCGGGCTGCCAGAATCGCTTGCCCGAGGATACAAGCCCGGCCGCTTCTCCTTCAACGTCAAGGGCGGCCGCTGCGAGGCGTGCCAGGGCGACGGCCTCATCAAGATCGAGATGCACTTCCTCCCCGACGTCTGGGTGACGTGCGACGTCTGCCACGGCGCGCGCTACAACCGCGAGACGCTGGAGGTGAAACACAAGGGCCTCTCGGTCGCCGACGTGCTCGACATGACGGTCGAAGCCGCGCTGGAGCTGTTCCGCGCCGTCCCCCCGATCCGCGACAAGCTCGCCATGCTCGCCGAGGTCGGCCTGGGCTACGTCAAGGTCGGCCAGTCCGCCACGACGCTAAGCGGCGGCGAGGCGCAGCGCGTCAAACTCGCCAAGGAACTCGCGCGGCGTGCCACCGGCCAGACGCTCTACATCCTCGACGAGCCCACCACGGGCCTCCATTTCGAGGACGTCCGCAAGTTGTTGGAGGTGCTGCAATCCCTGGTCGCCCAGGGCAACACCGTCGTCGTCATCGAGCACAACCTCGAAGTCATCAAAACCGCCGACTGGCTGATCGACCTCGGCCCCGGCGGCGGCACCGGCGGCGGCGAGCTGGTGGCGAGCGGCACCCCCGAGACGGTGGCGGCGGTCGAGGCGAGCTGGACGGGGCGCTATCTGGCCCCGCTACTGGAGCGGGGGCGGGTGAGGGTGGCGGCGGAGTAAGGCCCTTGTTTTTCGCCATCATTCTAGTAGATACGAGAAATGCGTGGCGCTGACCTGGGACGAAGCCAAACGCGCCCGCACCTTGGTCGAACGTCGCCTCGATTTCGCCGATGCCGGTATCGTTTTTGCCGGACCCACGCTGACTCTCCCCGATGCGCGGCAAGACTATGGCGAGATGCGCCAGCAGACCTACGGACTGCTACACGAACGGCTCGTCATGCTGGTCTGGACCGAACGCGCCACGGATCGCCACATCATCTCGATGAGAAAATGCAATGACCGAGAATATGCCCGCTTCCTCGACCGACTGGGTTGATCCCGACGACGCCCCCGAATGGACCGACGAGATGTTCGACCGCGCCGACCTGATGATCGGCGACCGCATCATCCGCCGCGGCCGCCCGCCCGGCCTCACCAAGACCGCCGTGTCGCTGCGCGTCGACACCGAAGTCCTCGCCGCCTTCCGCGCCGCCGGCCCCGGCTGGCAAACGCGCATCAACGACGCGCTACGCAAGGCGGCGGGGGTGTGACGCGCGCGGCGCAGGGCAACACCGTCGTCATCACCCGGCACACCCTCGAAGTCATCAAAACCGCCGACAGGCTGATCGACCTCGGCCCCGGCGGCGGCACCGGCGGCGGCGAGCTGGTGGCGAACGGCACCCCCGAGACGGTCGCGGCGGTCGAGGCGAGCTGGACGGGGCGCTATCTGGCCCCGCTGCTGGAGCGGAGGCGGGAGCGGCTGGCGGCGGAGTGAGGTGGGTCGCTGGTTACGACCCACCTCTTATCTATGTCGCAGCGGCCACATTTGGGAAGCGCTTACCGCTCAATACTTCGCTAACACGTCCTTGGTTTAAATTAAGCATCGCCCCGATCTGATCCTGAAACAAAGGTTGTTCGTGAGCAATCTTCTTGATTTGAGCTGCCTTGGCTGCGGTCAGTTGACGTCGCCTTGGACTTGAGGACACTTCCATTACTGAACCTCCAGTTTGGGAAGATTGGTCCGAATTTTAGCTAGCAGAGTTCGGCGACCAGCACTGCTGCTGTATGAGCCAGCCGCGCCCTTGGTTCCGGCTAGCCAGAAATCAACACCATGGACCATCTCGCTCTCTCGGTTTTCACCAGAGAGGTTGGTGAGAGCTTCCGACATTAGATCAACATACGATGATGCTTCAGTTGTAGAGTCTCCGCGATCTCGTACAATCTCCACGATCTCAGGCAGAATTACATGGAGTACGGTTACTCCTATACCTTTCTGTATCGCATAGTTGGAAGGTTGGTCAAAAGCTTCTCGTAAGGAATTGCGTACTCCTTCCCAAAAGGCATTCAGCACTTTCAACTGCTGATCAAAGCCAAGTCGTCGGAAGAATGACGACGCGATTACCGGCTTTAGAGAAGAGACCATCGACGCTGACGGAATAATCGTCCCTGTAATTTCCATTGCTGGAAAACGAACGCGGCCACGCCAGACCGGTGACTCGCTGGCGAGACGCTCGACTAGCGCTTGGCCGTTCACCTGCCAATCTCTTCCTTTCTCTTGTAACGACTCCATCAGTCCATCTTCGTGCTCAGACCGTCGTTTCAAAATCGTGAAAGCTAAATCCGTCCTGACGGCCTTTGCAGTTGAGTTGACTGTATAGAATTGCTCCATCTCTTCGTTTTCGTCAGCGCCCAACATGCAGGTAAACGGAATGGGAAATTTAAGGCCAGGTGCCCATCCGTCTGCAACGGCTTTCACGAAGGCTAACACCCGATGCTGCCCGTCCACCACGTAGAATTTCCCTAACGGCAGTGTGTTGCCCGAGAAGAAAAACTGACCATGTTTGACAGACTTCAGCGCAGCTTTGGAACGTAGGTTTAACAGAATACCTGTTGGGAGATCTACTCTGTCCTTTTGTAGCTCAAAAGCGAGTTGATTTATTCTACTAGGTTGAGCTGGCCGCTGGTAACCAGTTTTGGTGGTGTAGTTAAAATATGGAATTTCATAATTTGCTAGCAACATACCGGCTGGCATGAAACCGCAAATCATTTGAGTTCCAGAACGAAGACGCGGCCCTTCCACAACGGCCAAACTTTCAGGAGGAACATACGACGCCAGAGCAGGAATTTCCATTGCGTCGACCTCAATTTCGCTTACATCTAACATTGCTTCAGCATTTCAAGTTTGAAGTGTCCCGACCCCGTCAGTGTCAGCTGGCGGGGTCTTTGGCGTTCGGCTTACCCGAGCACAGATCCTTGTACAGCAGAGTGGATCCTTGATGTAAGATCTAATTTTGCGGATCCAGTAATTAGGATCCGCACGAGGGCTGGGGCGATTACCTCAAAGCGCGCGAGATCATGAAGGCCCGCGATCCCGCGCAGACCGCCACGCTCGCGCAGATGAGGCAGGCGCTTGGCGTGGCTGGGTAGCGATCGCAGTCCGTAGATCGCGCCACCCCTCCGCCCTTCGGGCACCTCCCCCAACGGGGGAGGAGGGTCTCTCCTCCCCCGTTGGGGGAGGTGGCGGCGAAGCCGACGGAGGGGGCCGCGCCACACGCGACCACCCGCCGCGACGCAGGCCTACAAGTCCCCCCAAGCCTCCTCATCCCCCGCACTCAACCACTCAGCGCACAGGCCATCCGGCGCGCCCGCCTCCACCGTCCGCTTGAGCGCGTCCGCCATGCGCGCCTCCCACCCCGGCCCGTCGGCGGGGAAGCGCTCGTACACCGCCCGGTTCCCATCGATCGTCACGCGGCGCGGACCGTCCGGCTCACCGATGTCGAGAGACCCGTCCTCATAACCATGGCTCATCGTGCCCAGCCCCGGACGCAGCACGCGGTCGCCGTCCATGATCGCGGCGGGGCGAACATCGCATCGGTCCACGCGGGCGCATCTCCCGCTAGGCGAACACCCCAGCCAGCGCCGCCCCCACCCCCACCCGGTCCGCCTCTCCCAACGTCCCCGCGCGCTCCACCACCAGCGCCGCCTCCAGCGTGAACAATTTCATCCGCACCACGCACGCGGCGCGCAGCCCCGCCGTCGCCAGATCGCGCACCGCCACATCGCCCGCCCAAACGGACCGCGCCGCGCTGCTGATCATCGCGCACACCACACTGCGCGTCGCGGCGTTCCACGCGGCCGCAGACAGCACCAGCGCGGGCCGCCGCCGCACCACCGGCTTGTCGGTGAACGGGAAAGGCACGATCACCACATCCCATTTGGTAAAGCTCACAGGTCCGCCCAGGCCGCCTCGTCCTCCGGGCTCAACCATTCGCCCAGCGTTCCCGATAGCGCGGCGGCGAACGCCGCATCCAGGGTCACCGGCTCCACGATCACGCGGCCACCTTCGGCGCGCACGTCGACCAGCTGATCCTCGCGCAGCCGCGCCGCGCCGAGCACCTGTGCGGGGATCCGCACCGCCGCGCTATTCCCCCACCGCTTGACCTGCGCCCGCATCGCCGTCTCCCGTGTCTACCACGTAGATACAAGCAGCAGCCCGCTAACACAACCGCCGCTTACCCAATTCACCTCCCTTTGTAGGACCACTCCCCCTACCACCGGCTCTATGCCCAAGCCCCGCCGCGATGGATGGACGCCCGAGCGTCAGGAGGGTTTCCTCGATGCGCTCGGGCAGACCTGCAACGTCGCGCGCGCGGCCGCCGCGGTGGGCATGAGCGCGTCGACCGCGTACCGCCTGCGCGCCCGGCCCGAGGGGGAGGCTTTCGGCCAGGCGTGGGACATGATCCTCGATTACACGCAGTCCAATCTGGAGGCGCGCTTCATCGATCTGGCGCTGAACGGCTGGCAGCAGCCCGTCATCCACAAGGGCCGCATCATCGGCGAGCAGACCGTGGTCAGCGACAAGCTGATGGTCGCCCTCCTGCGCTACCTCACCCGCAAGCGGAGCACGCGCCCAAACGCGTTCTGAGTGACCTTCGTGACCTTCATGGACTTGCCCCCGCTCAGCGCCGCGTCCTAAGCCGCCCCCAACCCGGGGGTCCCCATGCGCCGCATCCTCCTCCTCGTCGTCGCCCTGCTGCTCGCCCCCGGCCCCGCGCTCGCCCAGGCCACCGGCTCGAGCACGCCCGCCAACTCGCAAGGGGGCGAGGTCGCCCAGCCCACCACCCCCCAGCGCGCCGCCCTCCACGCCCAGTTCACGTTCGTCACCCAGGCCCACCCCGCGTTCCGCTCCCCCTACCGCGGCGCCAACAGCCTCGATCCCGGCAACCATGCGGCCGAAACCGCCGACCTCACCGTCTACCTCGGCGTGCGCCCGTGGTCCGGCGCCGAACTCTGGATCAACTCCGAGATCGACCAGGGCTTCGGCCTCTCGAACACGCTCGGCGTAGCGGGCTTTCCCAACGGAGAGGCGTACAAAATCGGCGCGAAAACTCCCTACCACCGCCTCCAGCGCGTCTTCTTGCGCCAGACGCTCAGCCTCGGCGGCAAGCCCCAAAACGTCGGCGCGGACCTGAACCAGCTCGAGGGCACCCGCACCGCCGATCGCCTGGTCTGGACGCTCGGCAAATTCTCGGTCGGCGACGTATTCGACACGAACAGCTACGCGCACGATCCCCGTTCCGATTTCCTCAACTGGGCGGTGATCGACGCGGGCACGTTCGATTACGCCGCCGACGCCTGGGGCTATTCGGCGGGCACCGCGCTCGAACTCGATCACGGCCGCTTCGTCGCACGCGCGGGCGCGTTCCTGCTCTCCAATGTGCCCAACAGCGAGAGTATCGACACGCGCTTTGGCCAGTACCAGCTGATCGGCGAGGCGGGGGAGAGACACACGCTTTTCGGCCACCCGGGCAGGCTCAAATTGACCGGCTTCGTCACCCACGGTCGCCAGGGCCGCTTCGCCGACGCGCTCCGCTTCGCGCGGATCAACGGCACGCTGCCCGATACAGCTCAAGTCCGCCGCTTCGCCGATCGCCCCGGCGTCAGTGTCAACCTCGAACAGGAACTCGCCCCGGACCTCAGCCTGTTCGCCCGCGCGGGGATCGCCAACGGACACTTCGAATCCTACGAGTTCACCGACATCGATCGCACCGTCTCCGCAGGCCTCGCGCTCACCGGCAAACGCTGGGGCCGCACGGGCGATACGGTAGGGCTGGCGGGAGTATTCAACGTCGCGTCGGGCGCGCGCAAGACGTATCTCGCAGCGGGAGGCCTCGGCATCCTGATCGGGGACGGCGCACTCGCTCACTCGGGCGACGAGCACATCATCGAGACCTATTATGATCTTGGACTCGCCAAGGGCGCGCACCTCGCGTTCGATTACCAGTGGCTCGACAACCCCGGCTACAACCGCGACCGGGGTCCGGTCTCGGTGTTCTCAATGAGGGTGCACGGCCAGTTCTAGGCGGGTGCCCGGCAAGCGAGAGATGGGTTCGCGCCGTGCAGACGGCATGGACCCGGCGCTGCGGCACGGCTAGTCCGGCACGATGATCGAGAAGAATTTCGACCCCGCCGCCATCGAGGCCAAATGGTATTCGCACTGGGAAAGCACGGGCGCGTTCCGCCCCGCGCGGCCCGATGCGGAGGCGTTCACGATCGTGATCCCGCCACCCAACGTCACCGGATCGCTGCACATCGGCCACGCGCTCGATAACACGCTCCAGGACATCCTGATCCGCTATCAGCGGCTGCGCGGCAAGGATGCGCTGTGGGTGGTCGGGACCGATCACGCGGGGATCGCCACGCAGATGGTGGTCGAACGCCTGCTGGACGCCGAGGGGGTGAAGCGCGCGGACATGGGGCGCGAGGCGTTCCTGGAGCGCGTGTGGAGGTGGAAGGAGGAGAGCGGCGGCGCGATCACGCGCCAACTGCGGCGACTGGGGGCGAGCTGCGACTGGGCGCACGAACGGTTCACGATGGACGAGGGGTTCAGCGCGGCGGTGACGAAGGTGTTCGTCCAGCTCCATAACGAGGGGCTGATCACCCGCGCCAAGCGGCTGGTGAACTGGGATCCCAAGCTCAAGACCGCGATCAGCGACCTCGAAGTCGAGATGCGCGAGGTGGACGGCCACCTCTGGCACTTCCGCTATCCGCTCGCCGACGGCGACGGCTATATCGCGATCGCCACCACGCGGCCCGAGACGATCCTTGGCGACGGTGCGGTCGCGGTGCACCCGGACGACAATCGCTACCGGCATCTGGTCGGGCGCTTCGCCAGACTGCCCATCGTCGATCGGCTGATCCCGATCATCGCGGACAGCTATGTCGATCCGGCGTTCGGCAGCGGCGCGGTCAAGATCACCGCCGCGCATGATTTCAACGATTTCGCGGTGTACCAGCGTCACCCCGACGCAGGCATCCCGCTCATCAACCTGCTGACCGCCGACGCCGCGATGAGCGACGCGACGCCGGAGGGCTATCGCGGCCTCGACCGCTACGCGGCGCGCGAGAAGGTCGTCGCCAACTTTGAGGCGATGGGCTTGCTCGATAAAGTCGACGCGCACCGCCATAACGTGCCCTTCGGCGACCGCTCGGGCGTGGTGATTGAGCCGTGGCTGACCGATCAATGGTATGTCGACGCGGCCAAGCTCGCCGAGGCGCCGATGGCGGCGGTGCGCTCGGGCGAGACGCGATTCGTGCCGGAGACGTGGAGCAAGACTTTCTTTCAGTGGATGGAGAATATCCAGCCGTGGTGCGTGAGCCGACAGTTGTGGTGGGGGCACCGGATACCAGTTGCTTTTGGTCCCACACTCATCGACGGTTATTGGAATTACAGCACTCTTCAACAGTTTGTCACAGAAACACCGGATAGTATTCTGGAAGCCGCACAGACTTATTACAGTGGTTACCAAGTCGTTGTAGTCGATTCGCAGTTTGAGGCAATTGGCAAGTTGCTCGATATGAGCCAATCTGCGAATAATAAATACATATGGTTTGATCCCGACGTCCTCGACACCTGGTTCTCCTCCGCCCTGTGGCCTTTTGCAACTCTCGATTGGCCCAAAACGAACGAAACGCTCACCCGCCACTACCCCAACTCCGTCCTAGTCACCGGCTTCGACATCATCTTCTTCTGGGTCGCGCGGATGCAGATGATGGGGCACCACATCATGGGCGAGGCGCCGTTCCCCACAGTCTACTGCCACGGCCTCGTGCGCGATGCGAAGGGGCAGAAGATGTCCAAGTCGAAAGGCAACGCGGTCGATCCGCTGGTCCTCATCGACAAGTACGGCGCGGACGCGCTCCGGTTCTTCATGGCCGCGATGGAAACGCAGGGCCGCGACATCAAGATGAGCGAACCCCGCGTCGAAGGCTACCGCAACTTCGCGACCAAGCTCTGGAACGCCGCGCGCTTCGCGCAGGCGAACGGCATCGGCGGATCGGCGCATCTGGAGCCGCCGCGCGCGCACGAGACCGTCAACGCGTGGATCATCGCGGAAACGGTGGGCTGCATCCAAGCGGTCGAACTGGCGCTCGCCGAGTACCGCTTCGATGCTGCCGCCACCGCGATCTACCAGTTCGTCTGGAGCCGCTTTTGCGACTGGTATCTCGAACTCATCAAGCCTGTCCTAAACAACGCCGAAGCGCCGGTCCTCGCCGAACCCGGCCCGGCGGCGAACGAGACGCGCGCGGTGGCGGGCTGGGTGCTCGACCAGATCCTGGTCATCCTTCACCCGTTCATGCCGTTCATCACCGAGGAACTGTGGCACGCATTGGCCCCGCGCTCGCACGACCTAATCCTCGCCAAATGGCCCATGGCGGACGCGCGCGCGCTCGATCCCGAGCCGCGCCAAGCGATCGACTTCCTGATCCGCCTGATCGAAGCCGTTCGCAGCGCGCGCAACGAGCTGAACGTGCCCCACGGCGCGAACCTGCCGCTGCACATCGCGGAAGCATCCTCGCACGCGCGCGCGTGGCTGTCCTCCGCCGCCCCCGCGCTCGCCAGGATGGCGCGCGTGTCCGAACTGCGCTTCGATCCCCCTCCCCCCGGCGGCGCGGCGCAGATCGTTCTCGCCGAGGCGACCGCGATCATCCCGCTCGAAGGCGTGATCGACCTCGCCACCGAACGCGCGCGCCTGGAAAAGAACCGCGACTCCGCGCTGAAGGAAGCCGCCGCCCTCAAAGGCCGCCTCGCCAACGAAGGCTTCCTCGCCAAGGCCGCGCCGCAAGCGGTCGAGGAGGCGCGCGAGAAGTTTGCCGCGCTGACCACCGAGGCCGAACGCCTCACCGCCGCGCTGGCGAGGCTGGGGTGACGAGCCTATAGGACGAGCATGTCTTCACAGCTGGCCTCCCTACCCGACGCAGATCTTTACCAGCGCGAACAACTGAGGAACGAAGACATGGCAACCCGGCTTGCCCCACCACCCGCCGACGCGGGCTACGATGAGGATTTCGCCCTCTGGTCCGCCGAGCAGGCGGCGCATTTGCGGGCGGGTGATTGGAACGCGATCGATATCGAGAACATCGCCGAGGAGATCGAGAGCTTGGGCAAGCGCGACAGGATAGAAGTACAGAACCGCCTGGATAACGTGATCGCGCACTTGCTGAAGCTGGCGTTCTCCCGCGATGTGGGCTCCCGGCGCGGTTGGTGGAGCACCGTGCGGGAGCAGCAGTCCCGCATTGAACGTGTTTTGGAAGACAGCCCTTCGACCCGCCGTCGCATGGACGAGTTTTTCCTAAAGGTGTGGCCGCACGCGGTCGAACTGGCGAGGGACGGTTTGCGTGTTGATGAAGGTCACCTGATTCCTAACGAAACGCCGTTCACGGTCGAGCAGATGATGACGATCAGGAACGACGAGCAGCTCAGCGAGGTCATCCCGGGCCGCTAACCTTGTTGCCCTCCCCGCCCCCGATGGTGTAGCGCCACCATCCTAACACGCGCGGGCGTGGCGGAATTGGTAGACGCGCTGGATTTAGGTTCCAGTGTCCACAAGACGTGGGGGTTCGAGTCCCTTCGCCCGCACCATCATTCTCGGAAAGCCAAGCCCTTGCACATCGATGAAACCCTGAACGAGGGCCTCCGCCGCGAATATTCGCTCACCATCCCCAAGGCGGATATTGACGCGCGCGTCGATAAGCAGCTGGCCGAAGTGTCGGGCCGTGTCGCGATGCCGGGCTTCCGCCCCGGCAAGGTGCCCGCCAACCTGGTGCGCAAGATGCACGGCACCGCGCTTCGCCAGGAGGCGCTGGAAGGCGCGGTCAAGGACGGCGTCCAGGAACTGATGACGAGCAAGGACCTGCGCATCGCGACGCAGCCCGAAGTCGAGCTGACGAGCGCGGACCCGAACGCGGACATCAGCTTCAAGGTCGTGGTCGAGCTGCTACCCGCCGTCGAGCCCGGCCAGATCGAGGGTATCGCGCTCGAGAAGCTGACGGTCGAGCCCAACGACGAGGAGCTGGATGCCGCGCTCGGCCGCTTGGCCGAGCAGCAAAAGCGCTTCGATCCCGCCGCGCCCGACTATGTGGCGCAGACCGGCGACGTCGTGGTGGTGGACTTCGAGGGCAAGGTCGATGGCGAGCCGTTCGAGGGCGGCAAGGCCGAAGGTATCGCGATCACGCTCGGCGAGGGTCGCCTGATCCCGGGGTTCGAGGATCAACTGGTCGGTGCGAAGGCGAACGATCAGCGCGAGGTTAAGGTGACCTTCCCCGCCGATTACACCACCAAGTACCTTTCCGGCCGCGACGCGGTGTTCGACGTGCTGGTGAACGAGGTCCGCACCGCCGCCACCCCCGCGATCGACGACGAGTTTGCCAAGGGGCTGGGCCTCGACGATTTGGCGGCGCTGCGCGAAATCATGAAGGATCAGGTCGAGAGCGAACTGACCGGTCTCACGCGCACCCACATGAAGCGCAAGCTTTTGGACCATCTCGCGGCGGCGCACGATTTCGCGGTACCCGAGGGTATGGTCGACAGCGAGTTCCAGCAAATCTGGAAGCAGCTGGCCGACGAAGCCGCGCGCGAGGCCGATCCCGCCAAGGCGACGGTCGATCTCGAGGCTGAGCGCGCCGACTATCGCACCATCGCCGAGCGCCGCGTGCGCCTGGGGCTACTGCTCTCCGAGATCGGTCGCCGCGCGGGGATCGAGGTTAGTCAGACCGAAATGAACCGCTTGGTCGGCCAGGAAGCCGCGCGCTACCCGCAGAACCAGCAGCAGCAGATCGTGAAGCTGCTTCGCGAAAACCCGATGGCCGCCGCCCAGCTGCGCGCGCCGCTGTACGAGGAGAAGGTGGTCGATCACCTGATCGCCAACGCCAACGTCACCGAGCGCGCGTCCACCCGCGCCGAAATCCAGGCCGCGCTGGAAAGCGAAGAGGGCGCCTTGGGCGGCATGTCGCTCCCGAGCGGCGAGCCGATGCTGGACCCAGGCCACGTCCACGGCCCGGACTGCGACCATGATCACGATCACGATCATGGCGAGCACGCGCACGGGTAGATGAGCTAAGCGGGTAGCTCATCCCCCTCGCGCGGCGGCTCACCGCTCTCGCGGTTGAGAACCGCCAAGGCCGCATCCCAGTCGGCTCGTGCCGCGCGCCTCAAAGAAGGCTGCCGTACAAAGCGTGACCCTCTTATCTTGCGAACATTGTTCACCAAAGGCTTTGTCACTTCCATCTTAGACCATTCGTCGAGAAGACAAACTGTTGACGACCCTGCTGAAAGAACTCTGCTTCCACAACGGTTCGTTTCGCTTTTCTTAAGGCAGCTAGCACGCTCGATTATTGCGCCAAAAACGCTGTTTCGCTCTTTCCGTCTGTAGATTGTGAGCAGCGGTAGTGGTGAATGGGACCGTTATCGAACTTTATTGATATGTAATTTTCAGAAAAGCTGCTGCAAAGTATCTGGCCTTTCTCAACCGAGAACAGAATGTTTAATCCGTCTTCTGGTCGTTTGCGGACAGTTATCCGTCCGTGTACTGACCCGTATGGAAACTTAAGATCGACTTCGTTATTGCTCTCGACGCTGGCGAACCTTGTCGTCGTACCGCGCATTTCGTCCTTATCGGTCGAGTACGTCCAGTTCTCCTCCGTCGCAGGCACCGAGATCGGAGGACTCGGTTGCTCACCCACTTCGTCAACAGCCGCCGAGCCCTTAGACTTAGGGGTAATATCAGCGCCAGCTAACTGGGACGGCTTGGCATCATCTCGGACTCGGCTACTCACCACTGCAAGTACGAAAAAAGCGACAACGAACTGCCATCGCCTGCTGCCTGGAACGTAGGGCTTGAACATGCCGACAATGGCGGCCAGCGCCAACAAACCAATCAAAGCAGACATGTGATACCCCACGAGTTCATGTCTTTGCTACAAGCCCCGATGCATGAACGGCAAGCGCGAAACGACCGCCCGCTTGACGCGCCCCTCCCCACCCCCGAAATTACCTTTCAGCAGCCCACCCCCGAAAGCCCCCAGATGATCCATCCCCACGCCGGCCTCATCCCCATGGTCGTCGAGCAGTCCGCCCGCGGCGAACGCTCCTTCGATATTTACAGCCGCCTACTGCGCGAGCGCATCGTGTTCGTCACCGGTCAGATCGAGGATCACATGGCCTCGGTCGTCATGGCGCAGCTGCTCTTCTTGGAGTCGGAAAACCCCAAGAAGGATATTTACATGTATATCAACTCGCCCGGCGGCGTGATCACCGCGGGGATGAGCATCTACGATACCATGCAGTATATCCGCCCCAAGGTCGGCACGGTCGCGGTCGGCAGTGCGGCGTCGATGGGGGCGTTCCTGCTCGCGGCGGGCGAGCCCGGGATGCGCGTCGCGCTTCCCAACACGCGCGTGCTGATCCATCAGCCCTCGGGCGGCACGCAGGGCCAGGCGACCGATATCGAAATCCAGGCGCGCGAGATTCTGCGCGTCCGTCACCGCATGAACGAGCTGATGGCCAAGCACACCGGTCAGCCGATCGACGTGATCGAGCGCAACGTCGAGCGCGACAAGATTTTCGACGCGCAGGAGGCGAAGGAGTTCGGGCTGGTCGATCAGGTGATGGAGAAGCGCCCGATCACGCCCGAGGAAGCCGCCAAGGCCGCTTGACGCCCACCCTGTTCACCGGCGGTTCGGTTCACGCTGCGCACAGCTTGCGCGCGGGTGGTCGTCATACGATACGGCCAATCGCGGCTATTTACCGTTTGCGGGTTGCCCCGTGCGGTGAGCGGTCTAACATACCCTTTCAACAACCGCTGGGGCGAACCCGGCGGACGAGGCGAGCATAGCATGACCAAGCTCAGCGGTGGCGACAGCAAGAATACGCTTTACTGCAGCTTCTGCGGTAAGTCCCAGCATGAAGTCCGCAAGCTGATCGCCGGGCCGACGGTTTTCATCTGCGACGAATGTGTCGAGTTGTGCAACGACATCATCCGCGAAGAAACCAAGACCAACCTGGTCAAATCGACCAAGGATGGCGTACCGACCCCGCGCGAGATTATGAAGGTGCTGGACGATTACGTTATCGGCCAAGCCCACGCCAAGCGGGTATTGTCGGTCGCGGTTCACAATCATTACAAGCGGTTGAATCATGGTCAGAAGGGCCAGGAGGTCGAGCTCGCCAAATCGAACATTCTGTTGATCGGCCCGACCGGCTGCGGCAAGACGCTGCTCGCGCAAACGCTGGCGCGCATTCTCGACGTGCCGTTCACGATGGCAGATGCGACAACGCTGACCGAGGCGGGTTACGTCGGCGAGGACGTCGAGAACATCATCTTAAAATTGCTACAGGCGAGCGACTATAACGTCGAGCGCGCGCAACGCGGGATCGTCTACATTGATGAGATCGACAAAATTAGTCGCAAGGCGGACAATCCTTCGATCACGCGCGACGTGTCGGGCGAGGGTGTCCAGCAGGCGCTGCTCAAAATCATGGAGGGCACCACCGCCTCGGTGCCTCCCCAAGGTGGCCGCAAGCATCCGCAGCAGGAGTTCCTGCAGGTCGACACCACCAACATTCTCTTCATCTGTGGCGGTGCCTTCAACGGGCTTGAGCGGCTGATCGGCGATCGGCTTCAGGGCAAGTCGATCGGCTTTGGCGCGCACGTCGCCGCACCCGACGAGCGCCGCACCGGCGAGATGCTACGCAAGACCGAGCCCGAGGATTTGCTGCGCTTCGGCCTGATCCCCGAGTTCGTCGGCCGCCTGCCCGTGATCGCGACGCTGGAGGACCTGGACGAGGCGGCGCTGATCAAGATCCTCGTCGAGCCCAAGAACGCACTCGTGAAACAATATGCCAAGCTGTTCGAGATGGAAGGCGTCCATCTGGGCTTCTCGCAGGACGCCTTGGCCGCGATCGCCAAGCGCGCGATCGAACGCAAGACCGGCGCGCGCGGCCTGCGCTCGATCATGGAAACGATCCTGCTCGATTCGATGTTCGAGCTTCCCGGAATGAACTCGGTCGATGAGATCATGGTCGACAAGGATGTCGTTGAAGGTCGCAAGGAGCCTGTGCGTGTATTCACCAAGGAGGCGGTGAGCGCGTAGTAGATCAACGGCGCACGCACGGACGTGATGCCGATGCTGGATAGTATCTAATTAAATAACTGGGCTAGAGACAAAGCGGTTAGGCTGTTTCTGGCCGCTATTAATGGATTCCTGACGGTCCGGTTTTGGGGTAGCGAAGTACTATAGTCGTCATACCGGCAAGCTCGACTGCTTTCGGCTAATACGCGTCTTAAGGTTCAGGTGTAACGCCCGAGACCACCACCTCGGCGACGGCCTTTGGTTTCCACACGATGCCGATCTGGGCGGCTATGGGATCAAGGAGGTTATCACCCATCTCTGGTAGACGCCCAGAGTATAACCCGTAAAAAATCTGAGCGGTGAAGCCGACCGAGAGCGTACTACCCTCGGTGAGATACACGTGGCTTCGGAAGAAGACAGGCGCACCACTCATGCCTATTCGACTTGCGGTATCTATAAGATATTTAGGAAGGCCGTCGATATCTTCGCTTGGCTCCGAAGCGATGCTACCTCGCTTCCAGAGAGGATAATTCCATCCACCTGTGAAATTAAGCGGGTAGCCGAGGATGAAAACCTCATCGCCCGGCGCCTTGACGACGGGGTTTTTACAAAGGTCCTCATTGCAGGATATAAGACATTGCGTACTTATCTGGAAGCTTTAGGGCTCCAACGTCTACTTTCTTGCCGAATATTGGATGTTGCTTCCATACATACACACCACTCTCTGGATCGCGTAGATCAACTTCAAACTCATGTGGCACGTTGAGAATATCGTTACTCATGCGACGACCGATAACACGAATTCGGAATGGAAGTTTGCCTGTTGCGTGCATCGGCTCTCCCGTTAGGGGATTGATCCCCGCAAGATTATGCCAGTTTGTAATGAGATATCGCCCGTCGCTTCCTTGATAGAAGGCAGCCGATGCAGTGGCGAGCGTGTTCCCATTTTCTGAACATATCTCTATGCGAGGTGCTGTTATCGACAGCCGCGTTACTACGACGGTCTTATCAAAATCAGCAGGTGGCATATTATTTTTCCGATCTGTTTTTCGTGTTCTATCGCTTCGTTTGAGAAGCTATCCGCCAGGCCTGCCCTCGGCTAACCCCACTCCATGCCCACCCGCGAGATCAACTTCGACGGCCTGATCGGCCCCACCCACAATTACGGTGGCCTCAGCCTTGGCAACCTAGCATCAACCGGCAACGCCGCACAGACTGCCCGCCCCCGCGCCGCCGCGCTCCAGGGCCTCGCCAAGATGCGCGCGTGCATGGACCTCGGCCTCGCGCAAGGCATCCTCCTCCCCCACGACCGCCCGGATACCGCGCTCCTGCGCGCGCTCGGCTTCCACAGCACCGACGATCAGGTCTGCGCGCGCGCCCACGCCGCCGATCCCGCGCTGCTGCGCAACGCCATGTCCGCGTCGCCCATGTGGGCCGCCAACGCCGCGACCGTCTCCCCCGCGCCCGACACCGCCGATGCCCGCACCCACCTGAGCGTCGCCAACCTCAGCGCCAACCTGCACCGCTCGATCGAAGCCGCTGAAACACAACGACAACTCGCGATCATTTTCGCCGACCCCCGCCATTTCCATACCCACGCCCCGCTCCCCGCCCCGCTCGGCGACGAGGGCGCTGCGAACCACATGCGCATGGCGTCCGCGCACGGTGAACCCGGCATTGAGATCTTCGTCTACGGCAAACGCCAGCCGGGCGGCTTCCCCGCGCGCCAGCACCGCGCCGCGAGCGAGGCGGTCGCGCGTCGTCATGGGCTGGACCCCGCCCGCACCCACTTCGCGCGCCAAAGCGATGCGGCGATCCAGGCGGGGGCGTTCCATAACGACGTTGTCGCGGTCGCGAACGAGACCGTCCTGTTCGCGCACGAGCAGGCGTTCGAGGACAAGGCGACGCTGTACGCCTTCATCGAGGCGGAGGTGGCGGAGGCTGCGATCATCGAGGTCCCCGCCGCGCGCGTGTCGCTGGCGGACGCAGTCAGCTCCTACCTTTTCAATTCGCAGCTGATCACCTTGCCCGAGGGCGGCATGGCGCTGATCGTGCCGGGCGAGGCGCGCGACAACGACGCGGTGTGGGCGTGGCTGCGGGAGCTGCTCGCGAGCAATGGGTCGATCCGCGCGTTGCACGTGATGGACGTGCGCGAATCGATGCGCAACGGCGGTGGTCCCGCCTGCCTGCGCCTGCGCGTCGCGGTGGACGAGGCGGCGATGGCGGCGATCGACCCGCGCTTCCTGTTGGACGAGGCGAAGTGGGAGGCGCTGCATCGGCTGGTCGAAGCGCACTGGCCCGAGACGATCGCGCCGGGCGATCTCGGCCACCCCGATCTCTGGCACACGGCTTGGCAAGCGCGACAGGCGCTGCTGAACCATATCGGATCATAGCAAGCCGCAGCCGTTCGCCGGTTACGATGTAGGATCAGATCGGGTGTATCATCCGGTAGTGAACAGCGGGCTGGCCGACTTGGTATCGTCAACCACGTTACACCACGGAAAACACGTTTTCAGTGACTTTCATGGGCTTGGCCAACGCCTAAAGACCTCACGAACCGCTCGAACAAATACCGGCTATCCTGCGGTCCCGGGCTCGCCTCCGGGTGATACTGCACCGCGAACACCGGCCGACCCTCCAGCTCCAGCCCCGCAAGCGAGCCGTCGAACAGCGACACATGGCTGGCCCGCACCCCCGCGGGCAGCGTATCCGCCTCCACCGCGAAGCCGTGGTTCTGCGACGTGATCTCCACCGCGCCGTCCGCCAGCCGCTTGACGGGGTGGTTCGCTCCCCGATGCCCTTGATGCATCTTGACCGTGCGCCCGCCCACCGCGAGCCCGATCAGCTGATGGCCCAGGCACACGCCGAACATCGGCAGATCGGTCGCGAGCAGACCCTGCACCACCGGCACGGCATACGCCCCCGTCGCCGCCGGGTCGCCCGGACCGTTTGATAGGAACACGCCGTCGGGCTCCAGCGCCAGCACCTCGTCCGCCGTCGCGTCCGCAGACACCACCGTCACCCGCGCGCCCGCCGCGACCAGCTGGCGCAGGATCGCGCGTTTCACCCCGAAGTCGATCGCGACCACGTGCGGCGCGCCCGGCTTCGCCAGGTTGGCCGCATAGCCCCCCACGCGCGACCATGGTCCGTCCGCCCAACGATAGGTCTGCCGCGTCGACACATCGCGCGCAAGGTCCATCCCTTCCAATCCCGGCCACGCCCGTGCCTGCGCGAGCAGCGCGTCCACGTCGAAGCGACCGTCGATCGAGTGCGCCAACGCCACATTGGGCGCACCGCTCACGCGAATGCGATGCGTCAACGCGCGCGTGTCCACGCCCGCGATACCCACGCGGTTAAAGGCGCGCAGCCAGTCGTCGAAGCTCCGCTCGGCCCGCCAGCTCGACGGCGCGGTTGGCACCTCGCGCAGCACGCAACCGAGCGCGGCGGGATTGATCGCCTCCACATCTTCGACGTTCGCGCCGGTATTGCCGATGTGCGGCGCGGTGAAGGTGATGATCTGCCCGGCGTAGGACGGATCGGTCATCGCCTCCTGGTAGCCCGTCATTGCGGTGTTGAAGCACAGTTCGCCCACGCGCACGCCCTCGGCCCCAACGCCCACACCCCAGATCACCGATCCGTCGGCAAGCACGAGGACGGCGGTGGCATCGGCGGGTCGGGGCATCATGGTTCTCCGGGGCGCGCCGCGTGCTATAGCGCGGGATCACCCGCAGGGAACCGACATGATCCGCGACGACATTAAGACCGCGCTCACTACCGCGATGAAGGCCAGGGAGGCCGTCGGGGTCGGCACGTTGCGCATGGTGCAGGCCGCGATCAAGAACAAGGATATCGAGCTGCGCACAGGCGACGCTCCGGCCGACGATGATGCGATGGTGGCGGACGTGCTGCGCAAGATGATCAAGCAGCGGCGCGACTCGATCGCGATGTACGAAAGCGGCGGGCGACCCGAGCTGGCGGCGGCGGAAGCGGCCGAGGTGACGCTGATCGAGGGCTTCCTGCCCCGGCAGATGAGCCCCGATGACGCGCGCGCGGCGATCGCTGCGGTGGCGTCCGACATCGGTGCAACCGGTCCAAAGGACATGGGCCGCCTGATGGCCGAGGTGAAAGCGCGTCACGGGGGGGCGATCGACATGGGCGGTGCGTCGGCACTTGCGAAGGCGATACTGGCGGGGAGCTAGTCGCGTGGACGCGCTTGTGAGCGAAGCCGCGCGCATGATTGCGCGCGGCTCCAAGAGCTTCAATCTCGCCGCGCGGCTGTTCGATCCAGTGGTCCGGGCGCGCGCGCTGCTGCTGTACGCGTGGTGCCGGCATTGCGACGACGTTGTGGACGAGCAGGCGCTGGGCATGGGGTTTCTGGCGCGCGCGGACAGTCCTGCAGCCCGCGTGGACCGGTTACGCGAGGAGACGTTGCGGGCGCTCGCCGGTCGTCCCGCCGGCACCCTTCCCTTCCAGGCGCTCGCGCGGTTTGCGGAGGAGACCGGGTTGCCGGCGCGGTATCCGCTCGAGCATCTAGACGGCTTCGCGATGGACGCGGCGGACCGGCGGTACCGGACGCTTCAGGATACGCTGGAGTATAGTTACCACGTGGCGGGCGTGGTTGGCGTGATGATGGCCATTGCGATGGGCGTTTCGCCCGAAGACCGGCCCACGCTGGAGCGCGCGTCCGACTTGGGGATCGCCTTCCAGCTCGCCAATATCGCGCGCGATGTGGTGGAGGATGCCGCGCGGCAGCGGTCTTATCTGCCCGACGAGTGGCTGGCGCAGGCAGATATCGCGCCGGGCGAGCTTGCGCATCCGGTGTACCGCGCCGCGCTAGCGAGGGTAACGCAGCAGCTGGTGCACGAGGCGGGGCGGTACCGGGAATCGGCGCGCTTCGGGACGGCGGCGCTCCCGTTCCGGTCGGCTTGGGCGGTGCTCGCAGCGGGGGGGATTTACGGCGCGATCGGAAACAAGGTGCGCGCGGCGGGAGCGCGGGCGTGGCACGTGCGTCAGTCCACCACGCGGCTGGAGAAGCTGCGGCTGATCGTGAAGGCGCGCGCGCAGGCCGCGCGTCGGCTCAGCCTTGGGTTTCCGCCGCCGCGCGTGGGGCTGTGGACAATGCCGTGGACACCGGCACCCTGAGGCCCGGCGCGTGCTTCATCGTGGCGACCAGCACCGGGATCGGCGGCGCGTAGAGGAAACCGAAGCTGACCGTGCCGTCACGGGTGCCGACCGCGTGGTGGAGGCGGTGGGCCTGGACGATGCGGCGCAGGTAGCGGCTGCGGGGTACGATATGGTGAGCCACGCGGCGATGGACGAGGACGTCGTGGAAGAGGAAGTAGATCATCCCGTAGACGATGATGCCCACGCCTCCCCAGGTCCAGGCGGTGCCAAGGCGAAGCTGGGTGCCCATGAAGATGGGCAGGCAGCTGGCGAGGCCGAAGACGAGAGCGAAGCGGTCGTTGCGTTCGAAGTGTCCCGTGCGGGACGCATGATGGCTGGCGTGCCAGAACCACATCGGCCCGTGCATCAGCCAGCGGTGGGCGGCGTAGGCGAAGGCTTCCATGGCGGCGACCGTGAGAAGCGCGAGGCCAAGGCCCTGGATGGGGGTGATGTCCATTTAGACAATCTACACCCGGCGCGGTGCGAGGCCAACGGGGCGTGAGGACGCGTGGAGCACGGGGGCTAAGTCCATGCGATCTATGAAGTCCACACCCAAAATTCCTTCCGACGGCTTGGCTGCAGGGACATGGCTCCACCCGCAGCGTGACGTGATCGAGGTGCGTCCTACAAGGCGAGCGTGTGCGGTGCTGAGGCACTCCACCCCCCGGTTTCTGCTTAGAAGGCAAGTGGACGAGGTTCGGCCCAGCCGCGCTTGCACGCCATGAGCGTGGCAACGCCGAGCGCGAGGACGGCGGTTTGGAGTGGGGACGGACGAGGGTGGGATTACCCCGCCGCCGTCGCTGTTCGAGTCTACGTCGTCGTTGGGTAGCGCGGGGGTGGACAGCGCGCTTTGTGCGGGGGATGAGCGCCATGATGAGCGACCTTCCCCTGGCGGGCGTGCGCGTCCTGGACTTGAGCGCGGTCATCATGGGGCCGTGGTGTACCCATGCGCTGGCGGGGTACGGCGCGGATGTGATCAAGGTGGAGGCGCCCGGCGGCGACACGATGCGCGTGGCTGATCCGTGCGGCCATCCGGGGATGGCGCCGATGTTCCAGCATAGTAACCGGGGCAAGCGATCCGTGGTGCTCGATCTGAAGAGGGCGAACGCGCGCGCCGCGGCACTGCGGCTGGCGGCGGCTTCGGACATATTGGTGCACAATATTCGCCCAGCCGCGGCCGAGCGGCTGGGGCTGGGGTGGAAGGCGGTGCGCGCCGTGCGGCCGGGGATCGTGTACGCGGCGCTGACCGGGTTCGGGGCGGACGGGCCGTATGGCGGGCGTCCGGCGTATGACGATTTGATCCAAGGCGCTTCGGGCTTGGCCGCGATGTTCGATCCGCCGCGCTATGTGCCTTCCCTGATCGCGGACCGCTATGTGGGGATGGTGGCGGCGGGGGCGATCCTGGCAGCGTTCGTGGGGGCGCGGGCCTCCGGGCAGGGCCGCGCGATCGAGGTGCCGATGTTTGAAGTCATGGCCGAGTTCGTGCTGGCCGATCATCTGAACGGCTGGACCTTCGATCCGCCGACGGGTCCGGTGGGCTATAGCCGGATCGTGTCGCCCAATCGCAGGCCTTACGCAACGAAGGACGGGCATCTGTGCCTGATCGTGTACACCGAAAAACACTGGGTCGATTTCTTCACGGCGGTGGGGCGGCTCGATCAGTTCCTGGCGGACCCGATCCTGCACCAGCCCGAGGCGCGGCGGGCGGATTTCGATCGGGTGTACGGGATGGTCGCCGAGATCGTGGCGGAGCGCACCACCGCCGAGTGGCTGGCGCTGCTGGGGGACCGCGACATTCCGCTGATGCCGCTGGGGCGGGTGGAGACGCTCGTAGACGATCCGCATCTTTCCGCCACGGGCATGCTACGCATGGTGGACGAGGGCGGCGAGCGGGCACGGCGCGTCGGCGCGCCGGTGCGCTGGGGAGCGACGCGACCCGATTCCGGGGTCGCGCCGCGCCTGGGGGAGCATACGCGCGCGGTGCTGGGCGAGGCGGGCTATTCGGCGGCCGAGGTGGACGCGATCATCGCGGGCGGGGTGGCGTCAGGTCCAGTATAGGATGCGCGCTGCGGGAAGCTGTTGGCCGAGTTCGGTTTCGAAGAAGGTGCGCAGCTCGCGCATGGTGTCCTTGGGATAGACGTGCTTGATGCCACCGAACTTGTTGCGCTTTTCGGAGCGCGCGGTTTCGTCCATTTCCAGGTCCGAGCCGGGATACCAGCCTTCGAGGACGGACTTGGAACCGGGCGTGAAGCGGTGGGTGATGAGTTCGATGGTGAGATCGAGGCCGGGGATGGCGGCGAGTTCGTGGGCGGCATCGGCGATCAGGGTGGCGTAGCCCTGGCGCCAGTCGCCCGACGGCATAATCGGCGCGATGGTGAGGCCGACGGGGTAGCCCGCGCGGGCCATGCGGGCGAGCGCGGCCAAGCGGGTGTGGAGTGCGTGCGCGCCGCCCTCGAAGCGCATCAGGTTAGGGGCGTTGGCGGAAACGCGCATCCGCGTTCGGCCGTGGTGCGCGAGGCTCAGCAGCGGCTCGACGGCGGCGAATTTGGTGGTGAAGCGGAGCTGGACGGCGGCATCCCAAGCACCGAACCAGGCGATGGTCGCGGCGAGGCTGCCGGTGACGTGCTCGATGCCGAGCGGATCGGTGTAGCAGCTCGCCTCGAACGTGGTGCCCTCGTGCGCGCGCGCCGCCGAGCGCGACGTGATCGTGCCCTCGCCCAATTTGGGCGGAGCTTCGGCGAGGATTTCGTCCAGATTGGCGTAGGCGCGCACGATTGGCGGGCCTTTGAGGCTGCCCGCGAGATAGCAGTAGGAGCAGTGCGCCGGGCAACCCTCGGCCAGATCGATCCGCCAGTCGGCGCTGGGCGCGATCGGTTGCAGGCGGCGGCGCGAGGGCGAGGCGGTGACGACGGCCAACGTGGATTTGGCCTCGGCGTAGGCGCGGCGGGGGTCTTCGCTGAAGGTAAGCTGGAGGCGATCGGAGGAGAGTTCGACGACCTCGGCTCCTAATGCAGCGGCGCGCTCGACCATGGCGCGGCCGTGGGGCCATGCGAGGCCGGACTTTGTGGCGAGGACGCGACGGGGTTTCCAGGCGCGAAGACTGGGCGGGGCGGGGTCGGCGAGATCGGATAAGGCGGCTTGCATATCCGTTAAACGCCGGATCGCGCTGCGTGGGTCAGCCCGCGACGATGCGCGCGAACACCGCCGGATCGACGTTTCCGCCCGACAATGTCGCCACGACCACCTTGCCCGCCACGTCGACCGCTCCCGCGAGCAGCGCCGCGAGCGCGGCCGCGCCGCCGGGCTCGACGACCAATTTCAGCTCAGTGAAGGCGAAACGGACGGCGTCGGCCATCGCCGCCTCGCCGACGGTGACGCCGCGCGTGCCGTGGGCGTGGAGGATGGCGAAGGTGAGCGCGCTGGGCGCAGTGGTTTGCAGGCAGTCCGCGAGCGTGGGCGCGAAGGCGGTGATCGGGCGTATGACGCCCTCGGCGAGGCTGCGAGTGACGTCTTCATAGTGTTCGGGTTCGACGACGACGACGGGCGCGCCGAGCCCGAGCGCGATGCCCGACGCAAGGCCGCCGCCGCCGCAGCATACGAGCGCGACGTCCGCCTCCAGGCCCATGGCGCTGAGCTGGTCGCGCGCTTCGAGGCCCGCCGTCCCCTGCCCCGCGATGATGTGCGGATCGTCGAACGGGGGCACGAGGACGCCGCCGCGCTCGACCGTGAGGGCCGAGCCGATTGCGACGCGGTCCTGCTTGGCGCGGTCGTACAGAATCACCTCGGCCCCGTGCGCGCGCGTTCGCTCGATCTTCAGCGCGGGGGCGTCGGACGGCATGACGATCGCGGCGGGTAGGCCGAGCAGGCGGGCGGCGAGCGCGACGCCCTGCGCGTGATTGCCGCTGGAGTAGGCGATGACCGGCGTGGCGGGGGGGAGCTGCGCGAGGCGGTTGTAGGCACCGCGGAATTTGAACGAGCCGGTGCGCTGCAAACACTCGGCTTTGAGCCAGATCTGCCCGCCGGTCCACGCGTCGAGCGCGTCCGAGCGCAGCAGCGGGGTGCAGACGACGTGGCCGTGCATTCGCCGCGCTGCCGCTGCAACATCGGTATGAGTGGGCGTGTGCGGACGCGTTGACAAATCCATCTCCGTCGGGGGTGAGAAACCGCTTTACAGGGGGGGTCATGGACCCTATGTGCCGCGTCCGCTGCCCCATGGGACTTCCACCGCAAGGCAGTTTGGTAGTCAACCACCCTCCGGAGGTCCCTTGAGTTGCACAAGCATCATAGCGCGCTGGGGCTAGCGAAAGCCCTACGGCCGGCTGAGCCGGTCACGTGTCTGCGTCCCCATGCCGCCCGCCGTGCCGCCGCGTTTTTCGTGGAGCGGTTTCCGGGCACGACGATGTATGCGGTGAAGGCGAACCCCTCGCCCGCGCTGATCGTCGAACTATGGGAAAGCGGGATTCGCACGTTCGACGTCGCTTCGCTGGCCGAAGTGCGACTAGTTCGCGGCCTGCTGCCCGAGGCGACGCTGGCGTTCATGCACCCGGTGAAATCCCCCGAGGCAATTCACGAGGCGTATTTCACGCACGGCGTGCGCGTGTTCAGCCTCGATTCGCATGACGAGCTCGCCAAGATCGTGACTGCCTGCCAATACGCGACCGATCTGACGCTGTGCGTGCGGCTGCGCGTGTCTTCGGCGCATGCCAAGCTCAGCCTGGCGTCCAAGTTCGGCGTTGGTCTGGATGAGGCTCCCAGCCTGCTCCAGGCGGCGCGGCAGGCGGCGGACGCGCTGGGTGTGTGCTTCCACGTGGGATCGCAGACGATGAGCCCGCAGGCCTATTCGGACGCGATGGCGCTGGTGCGCGCGGCGATCGTGGGCGCGGCGGTGACCGTGGACGTGGTGGACGTGGGCGGCGGCTTCCCGAGCGTGTACCCTGGAATGATGCCCGCGCGGCTGGAGGCGTATTTCCGCGTGATCGGGCGGATGTTCGAGGCGCTCCCGATCAGCTATTCGGCCGAACTCTGGTGCGAGCCGGGGCGGGCGTTGTGTGCCGAATATGCGAGCGTGGTCGCGCGCGTGGAGAAGCGTCGCGGCGACGTGCTGTACATCAACGACGGCGCGTACGGATCGCTGTTCGACGCGGCGCACGTGGACTGGCGGTATCCCGTGGCGTTGCTGCGCGATGTTCCCTCGCGTGCGAAGACGCTGGACTTCAGCCTGTACGGGCCGACGTGCGACGACATGGACTTCATGAAAGGCCCGTTCGAGTTGCCCGCCGATGTGCAGGCGGGCGATTACGTCGAGTTCGGCATGTTGGGAGCCTACGGCGCGGCGATGCGCACGCAGTTCAACGGCTTTGGCGTCGGCGAGACGGCGGAGCTGGGGGACGAGCCGATGGCGACGCTGTATGCGGAGGCGGAGGAGGTCGAGCCGGTGGTGAGCAATGTGGTGGCGTTGCGAGGAAGTAAGTAAACTAGCCAAACCGGGTGTTTGGTCCGAGACTGACAAAACGCAAACACCCGGTGCTTTGTCTGACAACCCTATCCCGCCTTTCTTATTCATGAGATTATCTTGGCTCTACCGATGCTCTACCAGGGAGCCGACCTTTTAAGTTCCGTGATCACCGAGCTACTGTTGTGTATGTGCTACTATTCTTGCAATTCTCAGTGCAGCCCACTCGTCAGCGCTGTGTAGGTAACGATACCCGTTCGGCGCTGGAGCTGGTCCAGCCGCGGGCGGCGATCCTTCGGGTCGCCGAGCCAGCCACCCTCGTGACTGGAGACTTCGCATGACCGATCTCACCAACGACACTCGCAAGGCCGAGCTGCTCAGCCACGAGATCAAGCATATCGACATCAAGTCCTTCGACGCGCGGCCGATCGTCGACGCAATGAAAGACATGAGCTTCACCTCGCGCGATCTTGGACGGGCAACGAGCATCTACAACCAAATGCTTGCCGATAAGGACTGCACGATCTTTCTCGTCATCGCCGGCTCTACAAGCGCGGGCGGGTGCATGGACCTCTACGCCGACCTGCTCGCGAACAACATGATCGACGGCATCGTCGCCACTGGCGCGGCGATCGTCGACATGGATTTCTTCGAGGCGCTTGGGCACAAGCATTACCAAGCGTTGGAGAAGCCCGACGACGATACTTTGCGCTCGCTCTACATCGATCGCATCTACGACACGTATATCGACGAGATCGCGCTTCAGGAGACCGACCACACGATCCTTGAGATCGCCAATTCGCTGGAGCCCAAACCGTATAGCAGCCGTGCCTTCATTCGTGAGATGGGCAAGTGGCTGGTGACACACGGCAAGAAGGACAACAGTCTCGTCAAGCTCGCCTACGAGTACGACGTACCGATCTTCTGTCCCGCGTTCACCGATTCATCCGCCGGCTTCGGGCTGGTCAAGCATCAGGTGGACGCGGCAAAGGCGGGGCGACCCTATCTGACGCTCGATAGCATTGCGGACTTTCGTGAACTGACCGAGATCAAGATCGCGGCGGGCGTCACCGGACTTCTGATGATCGGCGGCGGCGTTCCCAAGAACTTCGTCCAGGACACCGTTGTCTGCGCCGAAATCCTTGGCCATGAGGATGTCGAGGTCCATAAATACGCGGTGCAGATCACGGTCGCGGATGTGCGCGATGGGGCGTGTTCTTCCTCGACGCTGCAAGAAGCCGCGAGTTGGGGCAAGGTCTCGACCGCGCTCGAGCAGATGGTTTTCGCCGAGGCGACGAGTGTGCTGCCGTTACTGGCCAGCGACGCCTACCACCGTGGCCACTGGCGCGACCGGCCCGAGCGGCGGTGGAGTAAGCTGTTCGGCTAACGCCGCGCGGCGACCGCCTAGAACGTCGGCGCTTAGGCTACGGGTGCCCGGCTGCGCGCATAGTTCTGCGTGCCTCGCGTGTAGATCGTATCGGTCGGAAGTATTTCCGCGATCTCGATATCGGCATTGTGGTCGTGCTCGGCGTAAAGCGGGCCGAAGTCCGTCTCCAGCGTTTGTCGAAGCAGATCCTCGAAACTGTCGATAATGAAGTACGTCTGCTGATAATCGTCAATGCGGTACTTGGTTCGCAGTAGTCTCTTGAGATCGAATCCGAGGCGATTAGGTGAAGGATCGTCGAGCGCGAACCTCGACTCGCCATTAGACGATACAATGCCCGCCCCGTAGATCCGCAGGTCCTCTCCCGAGCGAATTAAACCGAACTCCACGGTGTACCAGTAAAGTCGCGCGAGCCGGTGAATCGCGCCTAGGTCGCCGGCCCGCTGACCACCCCGGCCATAAGCCGCCATGTAGTCGGCGAAAGTCGGGTTAGCGAGGAGCGGCACGTGCCCGAACACATCGTGGAATATGTCGGGCTCCTGTAAGTAATCGATCTGGTGCGGCGTGCGGATGAATCGACCAGCGACGAACCTTCGGTTTGCCAGATGATCGAAGAAGACGTCGTCGGGTACGAGACCCGGGACGGCGACCACCTGCCAGCCGGTCGCCTTCATCAACCGTTCGGACAGTTCCTCGAAATCGGGGATGCCGGGCTTCGACATGCGCAGCATATCCAAGCCCTGCGTGAACTCCGGAGCGACGCGCGTTGGCAACATAGCAGTCTGCCGCTCGAACAACGTATCCCACACGGCATGTTCGGATGCGGTGTACGCAGACCAGTCCTGGGGAATGGTCCAGTCGGCGGCTGCCCCAGTCGGACGCCCGAATTCAACGTGTTGCATGCCCTTAACTTCCCGCGATTTCTGCGCAATTGCCGCGATATAGCGCATGATCTCGCGCCGATCCACGCATGCGCTGGTCAGGCAATCTTGCGCCCCTCCTGCCCGTCCACCGGCGCGATCACTGGCCGACCCAGATCGAGCGTGCGCAGGTAGGAACGCACCGCCGGCCCGACATCGTCGCGCGCCAGCGCGAAGGCGACATTGGCGGTCAGATGGCCCGCCTTGTCGCCGCAATCGAAGCGGCGACCTTCGAACGCCAGGCCGTTGAACGGTTGCTTGCCGATCAGCAGCGCCATCGCGTCGGTCAGCTGGATTTCGCCGCCCGCACCGCGTTTGCCTTCGCCGAGCAGGTCCATCACTTCGGGCTGGAGAATGTAGCGACCGATCACCGCCAAGCGTGACGGTGCCTTTGCCGGATCGGGTTTCTCGACCAGTCCCACGACTTCGGTCAGCCCGTCCCGGCTCGCGCCTGGCGTGACGATACCGTAACGGTCGGTTTGGTCGGCGGGGACCTGCTCGACCGCAATCAGGTTGCCACCGGTCGTTTCATAAGCCCGCACCATCTGCGCCATCACCGGCGTGCGGCTCATCACCAGATCGTCGGGCAGCAGCACTGCGAAAGGATCGTTGCCGACCACGCTACGCGCGCACCAGACCGCGTGGCCCAGCCCCAGCGCTTCCTGCTGGCGTATGTGGACGATGCGCCCGGGCGCGATGTCAGTCGTCGCGAGTTCGGCGAGGCGATCGTTCTTACCGCGCTCGCGCAGCATCGCGCGCATCTCGTAGGCCACGTCGAAATGATCCTCGATCGACTGCTTGCCGCGCGCGGTGACGAACACCAGTCGCTCGATCCCCGCGGCGAGCGCCTCCTCGACCGCGTATTGGATCAGCGGCTTGTCCACGACCGGCAACATTTCCTTGGGGATCACCTTGGTCGCGGGCAGAAAACGCGTGCCGAGGCCGCCAACGGGGAAAACAGCGGTGCGGACCGGACGGTGGGGCATGACGTACCTCGCTGACCCACGCCGGACGACATGTCGGCAACCAGGGCTTTTCTATGTTGCACTGCAACGAACGCACCGCCAATCGGTTTCAGTGCGTAAGATCAGCATTCCAACGCCGTCGGACCGACTGCTTCGACCTTGGCGGTATTGAAATAGAGCAGATTTTCACCGCTCAGCACCATCTCGAACCGGCGCTCGCCCATCGCCTTCTGCACCGCGAAGCTGCTTCCCGACCCGGGCAGCATCCAGTCGTGCATCTCGATTAGGATCGCGGCGGCGTCGTCGATCCAGCCCAGATTTCCGGCGAACAGGTCCGATTCGAAGCCTTCAATGTCGATCTTGACCAGAAAAAGCGTGGCATCCGGGATCGATGCGACAAGTTCGGGGATGGTCACCACATCAATCGCACCCACGTCGTTGCGCGAGGAGCGTGGAGCCCAGGTATGACCGCTCGGGTTATGCAGACTGACGCGGCCGGGCTGGCTGCCGATCGCGGCCTCACGCACGGTGATCCGCTTATGGTTCTCGACATTCGTACGGCAGCACGCGGCGTTGCCCGCCTCGGGCTCGACCGCGATCACATGCGCGTGCTGGAACTCGCGCGCGAACCATAGCGAGGTTGCACCGATATTCGCGCCCGCGTCGATGATCAGCGGGAGGCGGCCGCTCATCCGGATCGCATCATACCGGTCGCGGACCGCTGCGTATTGGCCGTATCTCGCAATGTCGTACTCGCGACCTTCGAAGACTTGGCGCATCACCGCGATGTCGGTCGTTCCGTGCCGTACCGAGACCTCGCCGATGCCGTTCATCTTCCAGCGGTGGAGCGCCTCTCGACGAATGCGCGTCCAGTGACGAAGAACGAAGCCCGGTCCGAAGCACCGGGCGTCGTCGACCGCTCTTTGCATATGCCAGAAAAGTGTTGGCACAATCGTGTCCCCCCGGATGCTATGCTGCGCTGCACAATTTTAGTAGCGCATGTCGCAACCATCTGCTACGATCCTCGTTTGGATTTCGCTGGCAAGCAACCTTGATTTATGGGGCTGCACGCTTTTGGCCCGCAGGGTCGTTGAGGAAAGCTTCGATGGCAGTGCGCCGCTCGCTCGCCTGGACCAGTTTCGGGCAGGCGTGCTTCATGATTATGAACTTCGCCGGATCGATCGCGGTCGCCCGCCTGCTCGGCCCCTTCGACATGGGCGTGTTCGCGGTCGCGATGGCGGTGGTGGGACTGATCGGCGTCATCCAGGCGCTCGGTCTCGATACGTTCATCGTGCGCGAGAATGAACTCACACCCAAGATTATCCAGACAGCGGCGGCGGTCAATCTCACGATCTGCCTCGTCATGTCCACGATCGTGGTCGGGCTCGCGCTTGCCGGCGGAGCGCTGTTTCAGCAGGCCGAGGTCCGCGACGTGCTGCTGGTCGTGGCGATCGTACCGATCATCGGCCATTTCGGCTTCCTGCCGCAAGCCATGATGGAGCGCACGGGCGATTTCCGCACGCTGGCGCTTCTGAAGGCATGCTCGACCGCGTTTGGTCTAGTTATCACGATTACGCTCGCCGCGCATGGCTACCGGTTCATGAGCCTCGCCTACAGCCAGCTCGCGACCGCACTCGTCAGTAATATCGCCATCAACATCATCGCGCGCCGCCACGTCACCTTCCGGCTGTCGATTAGCGAATGGCGGCGCATCTCGCGTTTCGGGTTTCAGATGCTCGCGATCGCGGGGGTCAATCGCATGGCGACGCGGCTGACCGAACTCGTGCTCGGTCGCACGCTCGGCGTTGCCGCACTGGGCCTGTACTCGCGCGCGTCGAGCAACACGGGTCAGCTGTGGGACAGTGTTCATGGCGTGATCGGGCGTGTGGTGTTCGTGGACTTCTCGAACGAGGTACGCGCCGGTCGGCCGCTGCGCGATCGGTATCTCAAGGTACTCGAGGTCATGAGCGGTCTGATGTGGCCGCTGTTCGGCGTGGTCGCGGTGCTCGCCGGGCCGTTGATCATGCTGGTGTACGGCGAACGCTGGACGGGAGCGTCCACACCGCTCGCCCTGCTGTGCGTGTCGGGCATCATCCTGGTTTCAACGACAATGTCCTGGGAGGTCTTCGTCGTGTACGAGGAAACGGCTCGCCAGGTCCGGCTGGAGGCGTTCAAGACAGTGATCGGTACCGTGCTGTTCGTCGCGGGCTGTTTCATCAGCCTGGAAGCCGCCGCCGCCGCGCGCGTGGCGGAGGCGGTGCTGGCGCAATTCCTGTACCGGGCGCATCTGATCAGGCTGACCAAGGCACCGCCTGCCGCGTTTGGCGCAATCTATCGCCGTAGCGGTCTGGTTACGCTTGCCGCCATCGCGCCCGCGTTGCTGCTGATGCTGCGCTGGCATTTCTCTTCGCGCGTTCCGATCGAGCAAGTCGCGCTGACGCTGTTGGTATCGGGCATCTTGTGGCTCGCGATGCTGCGGGCGACCCGACATACGCTGTTCCATGAAATCCTGCGCCTGGCGCAACGCCTGCGCCCAACCGAGGTGACCGTGTGATGGCGACCGTCGATCTCTTGATCCCCGCCTACAACGCCGCGAGCACGGTCCGCGAGACCGTGGACAGCGTGCAACGTCAGACGATGACTGATTGGCGGATGGTCATCATCAACGACGGATCGACCGACGCAACGGGCCAAATGCTCGCCGAGATGGCGGCGAAGGACCCGCGCATCCATGTTCATACGCAAGCGAACCGGGGCGTGGTCGATTCGCTGAACGTCGGCCTTGGCCTGTGTACCGCCGACATCATCGCGCGGTTGGACGCGGACGATCTATGTTACCCAAATCGTCTTCAGTTCCAGCTCGATTACTTGAACGCCCATCCCGACGTGATCGGGGTTGGAGCAGGCGTGCGCCACATCGATGACAAGAGCGAACCTACCGGCAGCACCGCGCAGATCCAATCGCCCGATCTGGCCAACCCCTGGTTCGTGCCGTCCGCCGAGCCGTACCTGATCCACCCCTTCTTCACCGCGCGCCGCTGGGCGATGGAGGCGGTCAAGGGCTATCGGCACGTCCACTATGCCGAGGACACCGATCTGTACTGGCGGCTCCGATCGCATGGCCGGCTGGTCAATCCGCCCGACATTCTTGGAGACTACCGTTTTCACGCGGACAGCATATCAAGCCAGGGCATCCTCAACGGGCGGATCATGGCGATCAACTCGCAGCTGACCAGCATCTCCGAGCAGCGGCGCCTGCGCGGCGTGAACGATCTGATATTCACCAAGGATAGCCTGGCCGAGTACAAACGCGTGAAGACGTTGCGCGAAATGATGGCGATCGCGTCCGTGCCGCTGGACGCGACCGAGCGCGCCTATCTCCAGGCCGCGGTTCCGGCCAAGCTCCTCGAACTCGCCGCTTACCGGCCGTACGAGCTCGAACGATCGGACTGCGAGTGTATTGGCGATCTTGCGCGCGCGGGTTTCCCGATGCTGTCGGACGCCAACCGTAGGCAAATGCAGCGCTGGATCACCGGGGCGGCGGCGCGCGTTGCCGTGGCAGGACGGATGAAGGATGCGCGACGGATGGTGCCGACGCGCATGTATCCGTCGTTCGCGCCGCGCTACCTGATGCGTACCGTGCTGCCCGAGTCGCTGCGGCGGTCCGTTCGACGTGGCGACACCAAGGCGTCGACGGTTAAGTAGGACGTAATCCTACTTAACCGCAGTCAAGGCTTAACTGCGAAGTTGTTCGTATACGCCGCCGCCGCATCCGGGAAAGGCCCTTCCTCGAAATCGGCGTTGTAGTCGCCCGCATTGTAATCCCAGTAGCCCTGCATGACGACATTGTTGTCCGCGATCCAAATGGCCATGTTGTCGATGAACATGGGATCGTCACCAAAGCCATGTCCATCGGGACGCGTGCCCGTTCCCCATTCAGGCAGCGCGATCGGCTTCTTGTGCTGCCCGGCGAATGTCTTGAGCCAGTCCAACCCGTAGGGCTGCTCGACGAGGTTGGCCCAGCGGGTCGCCGGATCGGTGTCCGCCGGATTCCACGACTGGTTATAAACATCCAACCCGATCACATCGACATAGTCGTCGCCAGGATAGATCTGATCGGAACCGATCTGCTGCTGGCCGATCGCGGGATTCCAGATAATCTTGAAGTGCTGCCCCTTCACGCTCCGCATCGCGAGAACGATACGCTGAAAGTAACGCTTCCAGTTCGTCGGGTCCTGCGCCGCCGCCCATCGATACCAGTCGCCGTTCATCTCCCAACCAATCCGAAGATACGCGTCGGAATAGCCCTTCGCGACCAGCAGGTCGCCCAGCGCTACGAATTGTGCGTCGTAAGCTCCTTGCGCGCCGTCCGCGAGCGTGCCGGTCGACATCAGCATCGGCACCGATTGCGCGATTCGGTACGGCGTGCTCGACCAGCACGACAGCCCCCAGCCGATCGAGTTCAGCATATGTGTCCAGTCCGAATTCTCGGCGAATTCGATGACGCCCACCGGCGGTCGCCCGAGCTGGGCGACGAAGGGTGCCATCCGGTCTCGCCCCGTGCATCCCGCGCCACGGTAGACATAGGATTGCGCCTGCTGAGCGCTTGCCTGATGATGAACAGAACCTATGATCGAACACGCAGCAAAAAGCGATAATATCCTAAACATACGACATTTCCTTCCAAGTTAGGGAAGGTTAGCGAATGACGTAAGCAAGGCAAGACCAAGGTAAACCCGTCCCGGTAGACCGTTCTCTTAACCCGGTCGTCTGTACGGAGCGGTCCAGATACACAAGATAGCACCGATCACAAGCATGGGCGCGAACAGCAGATAGCCACCGCCCAACTGGAAATTGACAAGAACGAAGATCGAAACGAAAGCGATCTCGCGGCGCCACAGCGCGCCGACCAGAAAAGCGGAAAAGCTGATCAGCCCCAGGATACCGTAATCGACATAAAGCTTGAGCGCGGCGCTGGTACCGCCCTCGGCGAAAAATGTCGCGCGTTCGAGTGCGCCGGGGCCAAAGCCGATCAGCGTGCGCGTTTCGTTGCTGATCGCGCCCACGATGACGAACTGGTTCATGTAGCGCGCGTAGCCGCTGCTGCCCGAATAGCTCAGCTCGTCCGATCGCCCCGCGAGTTGTCCGAACTGATCGGGAAACGCGACCGCGCCTACCCCTGCAAGCATTAACGCGAGCAGTGCGAACAAAAGGATCCTCGGCGAACGCGCCGGCGCGACGAGCAGGAACAGCAAGGCCGCCACACCCAGCGAAAGCGCTCCGGTGCCGGCATAGGTGAACAGGTAGGCGACCCCGTAAAGCGGCAGATACCGCCACTCGCGCCGAACGAACACGTCGACGATGATGCCCAGCATCAAGAGTTGCGAGAAGACGCTCGGCTCCACCAGGAAAAAGCCGTTGGAGCGCAGGATCGACGATCCATACGCGACGATCGGCTGATAGTTGAAGAGCGGTTCCGCCAGGATGGGCTTGAGCGCGGGAACCGCAAGCATGAAGGAGAACAGCCGGATGCCGGCGAATTGGGCCAGATATTGCGCGATCCCCGCGATCGCGCACAGTCGGATATAGAAGATGAAGACGTCGAAGCCCCGGCGCGTGTCGAAACGCGCCGTGGGGCGGACCGTCAGGCCGACGTAGATGACCAGCAACGCAAATAGCGAGATCGGGCTGATCGTACCGATCCGCCGATCGTAGAGATTGAGCGCGAAGAGCGAACTCGCGATTCCCACCACGACGACCAGCCCGAACAACGGCATCACGGTCGCGCTGACCGCAGCGCGCCCCGTCGCGAGCAGCCAGCCCAGGAGTGCTAGAAAAATCGGCAGCGCGAAATAAACCGGACTGTCGCCGATATAAAGGCAGAACCGCTGCAGACAAAAACAGGCGAACAGCGCGATGTGGAAAAAAATCATGCTCGCGCGTGTGTTCGCGCGCGAGCGGTCCTCGTCGGTTGGGGCGACGATACTGGTCGCTGGTTCGTACAGCGCAACGTCCATATTTACGGTTGCCGCGAGACGGCCGTAACCCTCGCAGAGCACGCGAGCTTGGGCGTGAGCGCACATGTTACAGAATAAATATTAAAATGGTTCATAACTCGCTCAGAAACTCTTCGCTGTCCGGCTCTGCCGTGATAGACGATGTCAAGGGAAGAATAATGAACGATAATCTTGGGATTGCCGCCTTGGAAATTACACCACTGGTTTTCGCGCCGGTGAGCGGTTCTACTTTGCCCACAGCGCAAGGTTTCGCGGAAGTCGGTCGGCCGACGATCCCGCCTCCGGCCAGTTACGAGCGCACGATCGACGCGCAATGGTGGTTGATTGCGATCGCGATCGGCGCGGCCCTTTGGGCGATCCTTCTCAGCCTGGTGTAACGCGCGCCAAGTCACGCGTAATAATCACCCCAACTACGGTAACCATGATCGACGTCCTCGATCGCATACGCCGCGATCGCGCGCATATCGACCTGTGTCATTACCACGCCTGACGGTTTGACCCCGATCGACACCAGACGCCGCAACGCCGCGCGTACAACGGGCGTGCGCGTATGCCGCCAGCGCACCACCAGCAGCGCCTGATCGACATATTTCATCAACATGCGCGATTCGACCGCCGCAAGCGCTGGCGCCACATCGAGCACCACCAGATCGAACACGCCTTCGAGCTGCTGCATCAATCCATGCAGCGCCTGATCCGAGTTGATACGCGCATGATCGAACCGCTGTGGCAGCGCGGGCAGCACCCACAATCCGCTCCGCTCGTCCTTCACCAGCGCATCCTTCAGCGGCACCTTTCCCGCAAGCACATCGAGCATGCCGACCTTGGGCGTGATCCCCATCAGGGCGGCGACACGCGGACGCCGCACGTCCCCATCGATCAGCAGCGTGCGTCGTCCACCGATCGCGGCGATGCGCGCCAGGCTGGCGGCGATCGTGGACTTGCCCTCCCCCGGCTGCGCGGACGTGATGCCGACGAAGCGATGCCCGCTCTGGCCAGGCCCCTTCTCGATCACGAGAAGCAGGCTACGAAGCGCTTCCGCCATCACCGAAAATGGCCGGTCGATCACAAAATCCACTGGCGAAACGCCGCGCTCGCTTGGCCGCGTGATCGAAGCCAGCGTAGGCACGTTGACCAGATGCGGCAGGCCCAGCCGCTTCTCGATTTCGTCCGATGCCACGAACCGCTGATCCGCGAGTTGCACCAACGCGACCGCCGCCGCGCCCAGCAGCAGCGCGAGCAGGCCGCCCAGCGCCACACTGATCTTCTTGTTGGGGAAGCTCGGTCGCCCCGGCACGCGTGCGGGCGAGAGCAGTCGCGCATCGACGTCCGCCACCACCGCCTGGCTCGCGACCGCCGTCTGCCGCGCGAGCATCCCGGCATAGTTGGTCTTGAGCGCCTCCGCCCGGCGCTCGAGCTCGTTCAGCCTCACACCCGCCGCCGCGTTCGTCGCCAGTTCGCCGCGCGTCTGCCCCGAGATGCCGTTCGCCACACTCGCGCGCTGCTGCGCGACCGAAACGCGCGCTTCAAGGTTGGACACCACGCGACCGATCTCCGCCTGGATCGCGCTATCGATGTCCGCCACCTCGCGCTTGGCTTCCTGAACCTTGGGGTTCTCGGACTGGTACCGCGATTCGAGTTCGGCCAGCTTGGCGCTCGCCACCGAACGCTGGCCGCGCAACTGGTTGACCACCGACGAACCGAGCGCCTCGCCCACATCATCGCCATGCGATCCACGCCGCATCTGCGCGCGCGCGGTGCCCAGGCGGGCGCGTTCCTCCGCCAGCGAGGTATCCGCCGCCGCCGCCTGCTGCTTGTAGAGTGACTGATCGCGCTCGGTCAGCGTCACGCCGTCCGAACTGAGCAGATTGTGCGCACGACGATAGTCCGCGACCGACGCTTCGGCCTGCTCCACCTGGCCGCGCATACGATCGAGTTCGCGCCGCAGCCCCTCGTCCGCCGTGCGCGCCGCGCCTAGCCGAACGTCCACCTTCGAGGCGAGATACTGCCGCGCGTATTCGTTCGCGACATCCGCCGCGATCACGGGATCCTGCGCGGTGAAGCCGATCGCCAGAATGTTGGTCCCGCCCGGTCGATCGATACGAACCCGCCCCTCGACCGTATCGAGCACCGCACCGGCCGCAGCCTTGGGCGGCAATTCGGTAATCGCGGCAGCAAACCCGGGACGGCGATCCGACACGGCCTTCACCACACGCGAGGCGACCTCGTCGGATTGTAGCACCTGCGCCTCGGCACTGACCGCGCGATCCTCGCTGCTCGCCTGCGGGAGGACATCATTCTCTTTGGACGCGATATTGATCTGGCGCGTGTTGACCTCCAGCGTCGCGGTCGCGGTGTATTGCGGCGTCTTGTGGAAGACGTAAGCCGTCACGCCGCCCAGCACTGCCAGAAACACCAGCGCGAAAATCAGCCAGCGGCGGCGCAGAACCGCGATCGCGCCGCGCACGTGATCGGCGGGCGGCGGCTGATGAACGACAAGCGCGGATGACGGCACCGCCAGCGCGCGCGGCGGCGCGATGATCGGAAGTTGTTCACCCATGATTACAGCCTCACTCCGATACCGATGGTGAAGCGATTGCGGGCAAAGCTCTTGTAAAGGTCGACGCCATTGGATGTGAGATCCAGTCGATCATAGGCGGTGCGCAGCGACAGCCGCGGCGTGAACCGCCAGTCCGCCGTGGCGTTGACCGCGATGCGCTGGTCGCTGCGATTAAGGCCGTTGAACGTATCGCCCTCAAGATCGATACCCGCGCCAAGGATCAGCGTGCGCAGCAATTCATGATCGACGCGAACGCCACCCGACAGCGCCGTATAGCTGCTCGATGCTCTCAGCGCCGCCTCGTTATTGACATTACGACGCGCGTTCACCGTGATGGTCGTCAGCTGACTTGGAAAAAACATCACCGACGAGTTGATCGCGAGCCCGGAAAAGGTGCGAAACTTAGTGTCCCGGAAACTCGAGTTCTGGTAGCCGATGCCGATCTCTCCACGGGCCAGGACCGGCAGTTCGAAGCGAACACCGCCCAGGATCTCATAACCCTTAGACTCGCGTAATACATCGGAAACGCTGTCCCGACTGAAACTTGTTGCATCCCGCGTAACCTGTGCAAAGTAACTGAGCGCCTGGCTTTGCGCCACTTCGGTCCGCAGACGCAGCTCGAAATTATCACTGTTGCGATATTGCTGGCTGACAAGCGAGCCGTCTCGTTGCAGCCGTCCATCGAAGTAATTCGATCGGGTGACACCTGCTTGTCCCGATACGAGCACGCTCGAGAAGCGGTGTGACAGGCCGAACGCGCCGGTCTCGGCCTCGTAGCGGATCGGACGTTCGGTCAGCGCGACCGAGTTCTGCGATTCACGCGATTCGCGCGCCTGCTGATAGCGCGTGATCAACCGCACGCGCGTGTTGGTGCCGAGGTCCTGCGTGCCGTAGGCGGACGCGTTCACGCTTTCGGTGTTCTCGCTCGTATGCGTAAAGAAGCGGTCGATCTCGCCCGAGGTCCCCAATGTCAGGGAACGGTTGGACCAATTGGATTGAAGCGTCGCCGACGGACTGATCGCGATATAACCCGCGCCAACACGCGGGCTTGCCAGCGCGAAAGCATTGTCGTTGTAATTGCCCGTCACATCCATCGATGGCTGCAGCCTAAAACTGCCGACGCGCACGCCGGGCGCATCGAACCCCATGATCATACGATCGCGTACGGCGACGTAGCGACTAAACGGCAGGAGCGCATCGTCGGGCGGCAGCATCTGCGCGCGCGCACAAATCGAGGCTAGGACAAGCGGGATCGCCGCAATGAAACGGAGAAAGTTTGTCATTAGAAGAAGCGCTCCAGGACGCGGACGGTATCGCCGGGGGTCACCTGGAGATCGGGAGTGAGCTTGAACCTGTGCTCGCCAGGTTCACCGAAGTGCTTGATCGCAATCGTCGTCTTGTTCGCGCGGTAGGTGAAGCCGCCCGCCGTCGCCACCGCCGCCGGCACGGTGATGCCGACGCGGTACGGATATTGTCCCGCACGGTTGACCTCGCCCAGAATATAGAATGGTCGGTACTCGACGATGTCCGCGCTGACGCGAGGATGCTTCAGGAACTTCGCGCCGAGCCGCGCGACGAGCGTCTCTTGCAGCTGCGCCAGGGTGATTCCGCCCGCGCGCACCATGCCGATCAGCGGGAAAGAGAGATTGCCGTCGCTGCCCACGAGATACTGGCCGGAAAGGTCCTCCTCACCATATACGGTTACCTTGATCTTATCGTCGGGCGCGAGCCGATAGACCGGCACCGCGCGCGTCAGCGCGACGGGAGCGGTTGCCCCGCCGCCCGCGCAGGCGGAGCACGCCAGCAGCGCGGCTAGAACAGCAACGTCGATCCGTCGCTTCATCATATCTCCCCACCCGAATACATTGGTTGTCGAGCCGAAACGCATTCGGACGGTTTCGGTTGCGAGAGACTAAACCGGCGTCGTTCGGTCCGGTCAAGCACGCAGGCAAGGAAGCCGATCCCCCAGGCCAAGTGCATGGTCGCGGTCGCGGGAGCGGCGAACAAGGCGCACGAACGGCCCGTTTGGCGAACCAGGGCAAACGCGGTGCCTACAAGCAACGCGGCATACAGCGCGGGCACCGCCAATAACCATGGCAGCACGGGCGCGAGCAGCAGCGAGCCCAGGATCGCGATCGGTAGCAGCGGTGGCAGCATCTGGCGCGCACGGAGTCGCTCGCGATGCTTCAGGAACGTGCGCGCGCGGCCCTGGCCGTAGCGCCGATACTGCCGCCATAACGCGCTCAAGGTGCGGCGCGGGAAGTAGACCGCCTCGATATCCCCCGCGAGCCAGATACGCCCGCCCGCGCGGCGGATGCGCGAATCGAGTTCGGCGTCCTCGTTCGCGGCGAAGCGCTCGTCATACCCGCTCACCGACACGAACATCGCCCGGTCCATGCCCGCGTGGTGACCATGATCGACGAAGCCGCGATAGCCGCCCACCCGATGCGCCGACCCGCCCGAGCCGACCTTGCTGTTCTGCGCCGCCGCGATCCCGCGCTGGAGGCAGGTCTGACCCTGCGTATTGAGCCGAATTGCGACCATGTCCGCGCCCGTTTGCGCAAAGGCGGCAACGATGCACGGGACATAATCGTCCGGGTAGAACGCGTGCGCGTCGATCCGCACGATCGTGTCCGCACGGGGATCGGCAACGGCAACCGCACGGTTGACGCCCGCCGCCTGCAGCCGCGCGGGGTTGTCGATCAGGCGCACACGCGGGTCCATCCGCGCGGCCTCCTCGACCAGCGCGCGCGTGCGATCCGTGCTGCGGCCGTCCGCGACCATGATATCCACCACCAAATCGCCGGGTAACCGCGATACCTGCGCGAGCAGGCCGCCGATGCGCGCCTCCTCGTTTAAAGTCGGGATGACGATCGCTACGGTGCGGCTCATGCTCGCTCCCCCGCCAGCGCGTTCGCGAATGCGCGGCGCGCAGCGTCCAGCGTGTGCGGCGCGAGCAGGCGCACCGCCTCGCGCGCGTAGGTGTCGACAGCGGCGGGCGCGGTCACCCGTTGAAGCGCGGCTGCGAGGTCGTCATGCACGAAGTCTATTCGGTTCGCCTGCGCGACGTAAGCCGCGAACACGTCGATTTCGGAACAAAGCACCGGAACGCCGTAGGTCATCGCCTCCAGAAGCACGAGCGGCAGCCCTTCCCAGCGCGACGGGAGCAATAGCACATCGGCGGCGGACAGGTATAGGTCGGGCCGATCGGTCCACGCGATCACGCGCACGTTTGGCCCGCCGGTTGCGGCGTGCGCAATCATGTTGCGCGCCGGGCCATCGCCCACGAATACGAACGTCCATCCCGCCAGCGCCCTGCCGGCACGCGCGATCGCGCCCAGCAGAAGGTCGATCCCTTTCTGCGCCGCATCCAGCCTGCCCAGGAACAGCGCGATCCGCCCGTCCGCAGGAAGGTCCAGCGCACGCCGCGCCGCCGATGGATGGGTGCGCGGTGGCGCATCGACCACATTATGTGCCACCGCCACCGGCGCGCTCGCCCCCGCGCGGCGCAGCTGGCCTTCCACCGCCGCCACGGGAACCACGAAAGCATCGGGCCGCGCGTACAGCGGACGGCGCGCAAAGTCCCCGAACGCGCCGCGCCCCATCTCCACCATGGTGTGCGCCATGGGAACATAGCTCACCAGCCGCGGCCCGCGCGGCACCGTCATCATCGGCACCGCGCAATTCTCGATCCGCCCCTGTACCAGCAGCACGGTATCGGGCGCCTCCGCCCCGACCAGATCGCGCACCGCCGCTCGGTAGCCACTACGCATACGGTGGAGATACGGCTCGGCGCGGCGTTTTTCGAACGGCCAGTCGATCACGCGCAGCCGCGGCTGCGCCTCGAGAGCCGCACGCAGCCGCGTATTACGCGTGGGCACGGTGAACACCGTCTCGCAAAAGCGTGCTGGATCGTCGGTCACAGCGGGCAGCAGCGCGAGCAGCATCCGTTCGTGGCCACCAAAATCGGGGCTGTCGTGGAACACGAGCAATTTCACCGCCATGGGCTCAGGCCGGACGCGCCCGCTCGGCGCTCCAGGCGGCGGCCGCGTCCTCGTACACCGCAAGCGTCATCGCGCCGATCTGCGTCCAGTCGGGCACGCCCGCTCCCGCGCTGCGCGTCGGCCGTCGCCCGATCGAGCCTACCAGCGCGGCGGCAAGTGCTGCGGCGTCGCCCGGCGGCACGAGCACGCCCGCGCCGCCATCGGTGCCGATCAGCTCGGCGAAGCTGCCGAGATCGCTCGCCACCATCCACTTGTTCACCGCCGCGACGAGCAGCAACACGCCGCTCGCCTCGATCACCCTATAAGGAAAGACGAACGCGTCCGCTTCGGCAAGCACCGCGTCCATCTCGGCCTGGAGATGCCGGTGCAGTCGGAACTCGAGCGTGCCGGACGCCAGCCCGAGCGCCTCGGCGCGCGCGACGAGCGGCACCATGTCGATCATCGGCTCGCCCGCGACGATCACCTGCATCCGCGCGCGGTCGTCCGCAGCAAGCAAGCCGAGCGCCTCGATCAGCACGTCGACGCCCTTATACCCCTGAATCTTGCCGAACTGCACGATCCGCCACCGCCCGTCCGCGCGCGTGTCGGCGCGCGTCGTCGCTCCGGCGAGCAAACCATGCGGCACCACCGCGATTCGGCCCGCGTCGATCCCTTCAGCGATCAGCGCGTCGCGCCCGCGCGCGGTATGAACGATCAGCCGATCGACCGCGCGCAGTACCGCGCCAAAGCCGTCGCGCTGCGCCCGAGGCACATCCTTGCCATTGAAAGGTGTCGTGTCGTGCACCGTCATCACCACCGGGCGGGTTCGGCGAAGGCTACGGATCGCGCGCAGATCGAGCGCGGGCAAAAGCGCCCATTGATAATGGACGAGATCGAACGCACCCTCGCGCGTGCGGCGAACGAGGCTGCGCAAACCGAGCGCGTGCTCAAGCCCCTTGATCGCGCGCCAAGGTCCGCCCGTGCGCCTACGCGCGCCGTCGGACAGCGGATAAAAAAACGACGCGCGCCGCGATAGGCCAAGATCGTCCTCCTCACCCGATCTCAGCCCCCGTGTCGCCCAACAGGGCTTCAGACCATTGGCCTCAAGCCCAGCCGAGAGTGCCGCGTCATAGGGTGCCGTGAACAGCGAGGGGTCGACCAGCAGCACATTGCGAACCGAATGCGATCGCACGACGTTCAAACCACGTCAGCTGCGCGGCCGTCCCGACTCAGACCGAGCCGCGACGCGCCAGCACCGCTGGAACCGTCTTGCCCAGGATCATCAGGTCGAACCCGACCGAGCGGCTACGCGAATAAACTGTATCGAGCGCCACGCGGCGACGATAGCTGACGTCGTTGCGACCGCTCACCTGCCACAGGCCCGTGATCCCCGGCTTCACCTGGCAATAATCGTGAAAATACCGGCCATAGCGCGCAACCTCGTTCGCCACGATCGGACGCGGGCCGACAAGGCTCATGTCGCCGCGAAGCACGTTAAGCAGCTGCGGCAACTCGTCGAGGCTCGTCTTTCGCAGGAACTGACCAAGCTTGGTTACCCGCGGATCGTTGCGCAACTTCTGGTCGCGCGCCCACTCAGTCGCGGCTACGGGATCGGTCCTGAGGATATGATCGAGACGAGCCTGCGAATCGAGCACCATCGAGCGGAACTTGAGGCACGGAAACGTTGATCCCGCGCGACCAAGACGCCGGTGCACGAAAATCGGACGACCTCGGTCCTGCGCCCATACGGCAAATGCAACGAGCAACATCACCGGCAGAAGCATTATCAACGCAAGCGCCGCGATGACCAAGTCGATCATGCGACTCGCGCCCAGATTGGCCATAAAGCCTTCGGCTTCACCCGTTCGGCGCAACCTTCCGGTTGAGCTCGACGCGTAGCGCACTGGCCGGTTCCGCAGCCGCAAGTCGTCTCCAGACATCGAAAACGACGCCGTCGTGGAATTATTTGCACTTGAAAAACTGCTTGTCATAAATCCCCCGCGCTAGCGGTCGTATACCTGTAAGGGAAAGATCGCGTGCCGCCCACAAAAAAATGCTGCGATGCACAATTTTAACACTCGGCGTCATACGGCTCAGCAAGGTGGTTGTTCCCCTATATCTTCGTTATGTGTGACCTAGCGATAGCCGCCGCGCGATGCCTTGCGCAGGATGAGCGGAAGCTGACGCACGGACTCCTCGAACACGAGCGTTGCCGTGCGTGCGCTGCCGAACAGAGCGCCGAACGCCACCGCGATCTGGCCCGACTTCAGCCGATCGGTAAAAAGGCGATAGTCGTGGAGCCGGTCAACCACCCGGCGATGCCGTCGCATCAACGCTTCCATCTCACGATCACCCGACTCGCGCGCCTCCACGACCATGAGCGCGATCCGGCGGCGCAGGATATCGAGATCGTGCACCGTCTGCACTTGCGTGAGCGAGTTGGCTCGCAGAAGATATTCATACGTCGGCGCGGGCGACAGCCACCAGCGCGCGCCCGCGCGAAAAGAGTCGATATAGAACGCGTAGTCCTCCGCAAACCGCACGCGCTCGTCATAGGCGATCGCGTGCTCGGTCAGGAACGAGCGCCGCATGATCGGCTTGAGGAAGCCCAGGTTCAGCCCCGGATACGCCGGGTCGGCGACGTTGCGCCGCACGAATTCGGCCAGCCCGAGCGGCCGGTCTGCCGCGAGCAGCGCCGTGGGGATCATCGGGTAGGCGGTCTCGGGCGCACCCTCGGGCACGAGCAGTAGATTGTCCGCGTACATGTCGGCGTCGGTGCGCTCGGCTCGCATCACCAGCCGCTCGAGGCGATCGGGCGTGAAAATGTCATCTGCATCGAGGAGCGCGACCCACGTCCCGCGCGCCTCCGCGATCCCGCGATTGCGCGCCGACGATGGCCCGGCGTTGCGCGGTTGTCGAAGCAGGCGAATACGCGAATCGCGCGCAGCCGCTTCCTCCACCAGCGACACGGTCGCGTCGGTTGACGCGTCGTCGATCACCAGCAGCTCGAACGCGCCCAGCGTCTGCGCGCAGACCGAGGCCAGCGTGTCGGTGATGTACGCGGCCGCGTTATAGGCGGGCACCACCACCGAGACGATCGGTGCCGCAATCTCGGTCATCATGCACCTCCGGGCATCGGCCCATACGCGAAGCCGCCCGCGTCCGCGAGCGCGGTCATCAGCGCAGGATCGCGCGCGGCATCGAACTTGCGCGCGAAAAAGGCGGGGCTGGCGCGCAGCATCGGCAAATCCTCGATGCCGAACGTTTTCGGCCCCGGCCACACGATCTCGCGCCCATAATGCTCCGCTACGCGGTTCGCGAACGGGCCGTTGCTCACCAGCGTCTGCACGATCAGCTCGTCGGTCAACAATAGCGAGCGCATATAGGCCGCGATTTGCCGCGTGATCGGCGCGCTGACCAACCATTCGCAGAACGCGCGCGGCAGGATCGTCCATTGCGATCCCTTGTTGAGCATCGTGAACGCCTGTGGATCGGGCTTGCGGCCGGGCAGGATGAACGCCTTCAACGGCGTCTCCAGCATCGGATGCGCGCGGTGGTGCCAATCGTCGACGGGCCGCTCGGCGATCGGCCACATCTGCACATGAACCGCATCGCCGCGCTCGGCCAACTCGCGGCGGATCGTGTCGAGCGGTTTTAACGGATAGCATTGCCCGCTGAGGTTGACGAAGTAACGCCACTCGGGATCGCGCCGCAGCGCGTCGCGAACCGCGTCGAGCAAGATTTTTGATAACGACCAGCCACCCCAATTGGTGAAGCGCGATCGCATGAGGTGAACGTTCGGCTTGCCCGCGCAGGTCGCGCGCACCGCCGCCATCACGCCCCGCCGATCGCGCTTTAGGCCAAGGCGGGACTTGAGGTCGACGTGCACGAGGAACAGGTCGCCTGGCGTATAGATCGCGCGCATCAGCCAATCGAACTGCGCGGGCTTGTGGTGGACCATGATGAAATACGCGATTTTGGCCGACACGGCGTCCATAAGCTCCGCAACGCTCCGGCGGGGGCCGGGCTAGGCACCGGCTTCAACGCGATCGGCGCGCAAAGGTCCACGGTCGGGCGGCCCAGACCAGAAGGAGCCGCTGTCGGCAAGGGTGGACATTTTCGTGTCGGTCGGCGTCTTGCACGTCATGCGCGCGCCCGACCTCGTGGATATCCCGTCCGCTCCCACCAACGCGCCCACGCCCCGGCCGGCCCGCAGCCGCTTTAATCCCGGCATTCACGGCGGGCGCGGCCTGTTCGCGCTGATGGTGTTCGGCTTCCACATCGTCAACTCGGGCCTCGCCTCGCCGCTCCCGAGCGACTCGTGGTTAAACATCCATCTACTGAACGCGCTCAAGTTCGGCGTAGAGATGTTTTTTGGCGTCAGCGGCTTCGTCATCGTCGGCGCGATTGCGCGCGCGCGTTCGGCCAGGTCCTTCCTCTGGGACCGGGTGACGCGCATTTACCCGCTGCTCTGGGTGACGCTGGGGGTGATCACGCTTGGCAGCCTCGTGGCGCACCGCTGGCTGCCGCCAACCGCCCAGCTCGCCGCCAACTTCCTCGCGCCGCCGCCCTTTCTGCCCGTGGAAATGGTCAACCCCGCCGCTTGGTCGCTCGGCTACGAGATGACCTTCTACACGCTGTGTATCGCGTGCTGGGAGCTGCGGCGGCGTGGGCAACGCTGGTGGCTGCCCATGGCGGTCGTCCTCGGGACCGTCCTCCTCGTCTTCTTCCCGCGCGCGATTCTCATGCCGGTGGGCGTTGCCATCGCCGCCGGTTTCACCGCACCGCGCTGGCTGGAGCGCCTCTCCGCCCGGCCCCTGCTGCCGCTGATCGCCTTCCTGCTGCTATGGCGCGCGCTCGATCTGTGGTCCCAGGGCGACATCATGCGCATGACCCCCGGCGACCTCGGCCCCGCAGCATGGGCGGCGCGGGTGCCCTTCATCCTTGCCGCCGCGCTGCTCGGCACGGCGGCGCTGCTCGGCATCGCGCGCCAGCGCGGATGGCTGGGACGCGTGCTGCTGTCCCCCCCGCTGCAATGGCTGGGCACGATCAGCTACAGTTTTTACCTGTGGCAGCCCGTGGTGATGGGGCCGGTCAAGCAGGGGCTGCACGCGTCGGGCGCGTTCGCGCTGGTGGGCCAGGCCGCGCAGCCGCTGTTCGCGGTCGTGGCGCTGCCGATCACGCTCGTGATCGCGCACGTCAGTCAGGCCTGGATCGAGGTCCGCCTTACCCGCGCGCTGCGCCGCATCGGCCCGCGCGAGGGCGATCCGCACGCGCCGCTGACCGCGACCGCGCCGACCACCCCCTGAAGCCGCTCAGCGCGCGCCGGGTTCGGGCGAGAAAAACTTGTCGAACTTGTCCGCCACGCCCTTGTACGCATCCGCGTCGGCGGGTTCGGGCTTCTTGACCGTTAGATTAGGCCACTGCGCGCTGAACGTCGTGTTCAGCTCCAGCCATTTCTCCAGTCCCGGCTCGGTGTCGGGCAGGATCGCCTCCACCGGGCACTCGGGTTCACACACCCCGCAATCGATGCACTCGCTAGGGTTGATGACGAGCATATTCTCGCCCTCGTAGAAGCAGTCCACTGGACAGACTTCCACGCAGTCCATGTATTTGCACTTGATGCAGGCTTCGGTGACGACGTAGGTCATAGGCAGGTTCGGTTACGCGTTCGCCGCCTCGGGGGTCAAGGCGAGGTCCGTGTAGAGTTGTCGCGCCTCGGGATAGGGGCCGCGCCGCTCGGCCAACGCTTCCACGCGCAGTACCCGGACCGCTTCGCCCTGCGAAAAGGCGATGACCGCGCCGGGCCGCACGCAGGTGGATGCCTTTTCGATCACACGGCCATCCAGGCGCATCCGCCGCGCCTCGCACAGATTGGCCGCCGCGCTGCGCGATTTTGCCAATCGCGCGAACCACAACCATTTGTCGAGCCTGAGCCCGGGATCATGCACCATAGGCAGGTCTATCCTTTCATCGGCTTGAGGATACGAAATGGCGAATGTTCGGACACGGGCTTGGGGCGCGGTAGGGTCCGCTCGATCCCGTCCTGACCCCACGCAAACCTGCCCTCGTCGCGCGCGCGGTAGCCCAATGCGCGCATCAGCCGCGCAAAGCCCTCGCGCGGCAGCCCAAGCGTCGCGGGCCAGGTCTCGGTGGGCGCGAACGGCTCCGCGCCGGTCCGCGCATCGTGCATCGCGCGCGCCAGCCGCTCGACCATGTCGACCCGCACCGCAACGCCGCCCACCGGCCAGTATCCGGCGATCTCGTAGAACCCCTCGGGCGCGGCCACATCGATTTCCACATTCACCCGCCCCGGCGCGGGCGGCGCGGGGCACGATGCCGCTCCCTGCGCCACCGCCCACAACGCGAGCCGCCAGCGCGTCGGCTCGGGACGCAGCAGCGGCTTAATATAAAGGTGCGCCGCCCCCACGCGCACACCCAAGGCCGCCAGTTTGGCGCGATCGGGCTTGGTCAGCGCCGCCACCTGCGCGGGCACCCGCTCGCGCGCCAGCACGCCCAGCCGCTCCACGAGTTGCACGATTAGCCCGCGCGCCGGCGGCGACACCGCCGCTGCCCCACGCCCGTCTCCGCCAAGCTGCGCCACCTCGACCAGTGGCCCCAGCAGCGCCGCCAGCCGCGACGCGAACCATCGATCGAGCCGCGCTGCTACCCCGGCACGCACCGTCTCCGCCGCGCCGTCGAGCCCGCGATCGAGCACCAGTCGGGGGGTCAACGCGTCCTTCCCCGCCAGCAGCTTGGCAATCTTCTTGCCCCGCCACAGCACGCGCGGCGGCATCCCGCCCGTGAAGCACAGCTGGAACTCCTCGTCCGGGGCCGCCGCCGCCGCGCCCGCGCGCCGCGCGATCTCGACGCCCAGCCGCCGCTCCGCAGCCGCGAGCAGCAGCCGCTTCTCGCCCGCGCGCGCGGCGGGATCTGGGATGAAGCGGAAGCCATCGAGTTGGCCGATATTCTCGCCCTCGACCAGCACCGCGTCGTCCTCGTCCACCCGGATCGTCAGATCGCCCGCGCGCGCCTTCAGATCGCGCAGCAGCACGGCGGTCCGCCGGTCGACGAACCGTTGCGTCAGCCGCTGGTGCAGCGCGTCGGATAGCTTGTCCTCGACCGCGCGGGTCCGCTCCGCCCAATGCGCGCTGTCCGCCAGCCAGCCCGGCCGGTGCGACATATACGTCCACGTCCGCGCCCCCGCGATCCGGCTGCTCAGCTGCGCGATGTCGCCTTGCACATTGTCCAGTCGCGCCACCTCGGCGGCGATCCACTCGGGCGGCAGATGGCCGTGGCCTTCGCTACGGTGCCGATACACGCGCGCGACAAGGCGCGTATGCTCGTCCAGCCCGGTCTTCTGGAAATCGGGCAACCCGCACGCCTGCCATAGCCGGTCGAGCTGCGTGCGCCCTTTCGCACGGGATTGGACCCATTCCTCCTTGGCGAGGCGCTTGAGCACCGCGTAGTCGAGCGCATCGTCCGCCCGGTGCAGTTCGGGCGTGCGGGGCTTTTCATCGAGCGAGGCGATCAGCCCCGCCAGTGTCGAATAGTTCAGCGCCGCATTGCGCCACACGAGCGATCCCAGCGGCGGAAACACGTGCCCCTCGATCGCGGTGACCTCCTCCGCATCGAAGCCCGTCACCGCATCCTGCCCCAGCTGAACCACGCCGAACGCGCCGTCTTTCTGGTGCCGCCCCGCGCGCCCCGCGATCTGGGCCATCTCGGGCGTAGTCAGGCGTCTGTGCCGCTTGCCATCGAACTTGCTCAGGCCCGCAAACGCGACCTGCGCGATATCCATGTTCAGCCCCATGCCGATCGCGTCGGTCGCGACCAGATAATCCACCTCGCCACTTTGATAGAGCGCGACCTGCGCGTTCCTCGTGCGCGGCGAGAGCCCCCCCATCACCACCGCCGCACCGCCCTTGTGCCGCCGCAACATCTCGGCCAGCGCGTAGACCTCCTCCGCATTGAACGCGACGATGGCGGACCGTTTGGGCAGGCGCGAGAGCTTGGTCGGCGCGGTATAACTCAGCGTGGAGAAGCGCGGTCGCGACACGATCTCCGCCTCGGGCAGCAACCGCCGGATCAACGGCGAGATCGTCGCCGACCCCAGGATCATCGTCTCGGCATAGCCACGCCGGTGCAGCAATCGATCGGTGAACACATGCCCGCGCTCGAGGTCCGCGCCCAGCTGCGCCTCGTCCAGCCCGACGAACGCCACCTCGCGGTCGCTCGGCATCGATTCGGCCGTGCACAGATAATAGCGCGCGGTCGCGGGGAGGATCTTCTCCTCGCCCGTGATTAGCGCGACCTGCGCCTCGCCTTTGATCTTAACAACCCGATCGTAAACCTCGCGTGCCAGCAGGCGCAGCGGAAAGCCAATCATGCCGCTTTCGTGGCCGCACATCCGTTCGATCGCCAGATGCGTCTTGCCCGTGTTGGTAGGCCCCAACACGGCAGTCAGCGTGGACCTGGGCGCGTTGCCGGACACGAAGCGAAATGTTGCGCGAGTTCAGCGACAGCGCAAGATGGTCGCGCGCAAATCTGTGGACAGACACGAAACTATCATGTGAACGCCGTTCGGCGCTGAACGCGTTCGCCTCACCGCAAAGTTGGGGAACATTGCCGATCGTTTATTGACCGCGACTCCGCCGACCCGCAGCCGTCAATAACGGATATTTCCCGGAACAACGCCTTGAGCCAGATCGCACCCGCGTTCGCATCACCCGCCTGGACCGGCTCCGCGCCACTGCGTTTACAAATGCCCACACTTGCGGTCGATCTAGGGGACGCGGTCTTCTCTCCACGCTGGTGGCGCGGCCTCGCGACGCTGGCGCTGCTCTGCGGCCTCACCGTCCACCTCGGCACGCGCTTGCGGCCCTTGCCCCAGCCGATGCGCGCGCCATTCTTCGAGCGCCAACAGGCCGAACTCGCCGCGTTGCAGACCGCCCCGCTCGCGCTGGGCGGCGCGGGTGCCCCTCCCGCCCGCTTCACGTCGGCGGTCGAGCGCCTCGCCGAACCGCCCGAGCGCCCCATCGTTAGCGCCACCGCGCGCCTCGCCCGCGCGGGCGGGTTGGAGGCGGCGCTGCGTGCGGCGGGGGTGGGTCCCGAGGACGTGGATGCCGCCGTTCAGCTCGCCCAATCGAACGCCCGCCTCGACGCGCTCGCGCCGGGCACCCTGCTCGATCTCGTCCTCGGCCGCCGCGAGATCAAAGCGGTCCCGCGCCCATTGGAAAGCCTCGCCTTCCGCGCCGCGTTCGACCTCAAGCTCAAGATCGCGCGCGCCGCCGATGGCAGACTCGGCCTCACCCGCGTGCCGATCGCCATCGACACCGCCCCGCTCGATATCCGCTCGCGCGTCGGCTCCAGCCTCCAGCGCGCCGCGCGCGATGCCGGAGCGCCCGGGCCCGTTATCGGCCAGTTCGTCAAGCTGCTCAGCTACCGCCTCGATTTCGAGCGCGACGTTCACGGCGCGGACCGCTTCGACCTCCTCCTCGATCACAAGCGCGCCGCCACCGGCGAGACGATCACCGGCGGCCTGATCTACGCCCGCCTCGAACGCGCACACGGCGATCCTATCGAGCTGCTGCGCTGGCAACACCCGGGCAGCGGCGACCAATATTTCCTCGCCGATGGCTCGTCGGCCAAAAAAGGCCTTATCCATACGCCGGTCGAAGGCGCGCACATCACCAGCGGCTTCGGCTTCCGCTTTCACCCGATCCTCGGCTATTCGCGCCTGCACCAAGGCATCGATTTCGGCGCGTCGATAGGCTCCCCCATCCTCGCGGCGGCGGCGGGCCGGGTCGATTTTGCGGGCTGGCACGGTGGCCACGGCAATTACGTGCACGTCGCGCACAATCCCCACCTCGCCACTGCCTACGGCCACATGAGCCGCATCCTCGTCCACCCCGGCCAGATGGTCGCGCAGGGCCAGACGATCGGCCTCGTCGGCTCGACCGGCCTATCGACCGGCCCGCACCTCCACTTCGAAACCTGGCTCAACGGCCGCGCGGTCGATCCGCGCGCCGCGCACCTGCCCACGGGCACGCAGCTCGCGGGAGCCGAACTCGCCCGCTTCCGTGCCGCCCTGGCGCGCGCGCGCGGCGGGCACGGCGTCGCGCTCGCGGATAATACGCCCGCCCCGCGTCACACGCGGAGCCGCGCGGCCTGATCAGGCGCTTGCGCGCGCCTTGCGTGTACGGTGCCAGACGAACCAGACGATCGCCGCCACCCCCGCGACCACGATGACCGCGTCCGCCTTGTGCATCACCGCCTTGACGCGCGGATCGGTGTCCCACGCATGGCCGAGTTTCATCCCCACCCACGCCAGCGCGAAGCACCACGGCCACGATCCCAGGAACGTGTATATGTGGAACCGCGCGAGCGGCATCCGCGCGATCCCCGCCGGCAGCGCGATGAAGCTACGCACCACGGGCAGCAAACGGCACACCAGCACGGCAAGCCCGCCATAGCGCCGGAAGAACCCCTCCGCGCGGTCCAGGTCGCCCACGTCCACCAGCACGTAGCGCCCATACCTGGCTACGAACGCCCTGCCGCCGCGCTTGCCGAGCTCATACGCGATCACCGAGCCGATATTGCACCCGATCGCCCCCGCCGTGGCCACCGCCCACAGGTTCAGCTCGCCCTTTGACACGAGATACCCCGCGAACGGCATGATTACCTCGGAGGGCAACGGCAGGCACGCACTCTCGATTGCCATCAGCAGCGCGATCCCCAGGTAGCCGGTGGCGGAGATGACGGAGACGATCCACGCTGCGAGCACGGCGAGAATAGCGGACGGGCTTGGCATCGATGGGGTGTTCGGGGATTGCGCGGCGGGTGGCAAGCCCTTGGCACAGGGGTTGGCGGAGCGCGGGCCACGTGCTTTGTCGCGCGCTGGGCGGCCGACCCGGCGTCCGGCGATGATGGTCGTGCATTGAGCAGGGGTGCGACGACGCCGATCCTCGATCGCGGGCGACGCGTGTTGGCAATTGGTCGTACAAGGGCCGAGGTTTGAGACAGGAGCATCCCATGAGTGACCTTGATTTCGCGCTCGGCGAAATGGCGGACATGATCCGCGACACCACCCGGCGCTTCGCCGCCGACCGCATCGCGCCGATTGCGGCCAGCATCGACGTGGAGGACCGCTTCCCGATCGAGCTGTGGCCCGAAATGGGCGCGCTCGGCCTGCACGGCATCACGGTCGCGGAGGCCGATGGCGGGCTGGGCCTCGGCTATCTCGAGCATGTGATCGCGTGCGAGGAGGTGAGCCGCGCGTCCGCGAGCGTGGGGCTGAGCTATGGCGCACATTCGAATTTGTGCATCAACCAGATCGCGCGCTGGGGGAACGCCGAGCAGAAAGCCAAATATCTGCCCGGCTTGATCTCGGGCGAGCATGTCGGCAGCCTCGCGATGTCGGAGTCGGGAGCGGGGTCCGACGTCGTCTCGATGAAACTGCGCGCCGACAAGGCGGACGGCGGCTATGTGCTCAACGGCACCAAGTTCTGGATCACCAACGCGCCCTACGCCGACACGCTCGTCGTCTACGCCAAGACCGCGCCCGACGCGGGATCGAAGGGCATCACCGCGTTCCTGATCGAGAAGGACTTCGCGGGTTTCGCGATCGGCCAGAAGATCGACAAGATGGGGATGCGCGGCTCGCCCACCGCCGAACTCGTTTTCAACGATTGCCACGTGCCCGATAGCGCGGTCATGGGTCCGCTCAACCAAGGGGCCAAGGTGCTGATGAGCGGGCTCGATTACGAACGCGTCGTGCTCTCGGGCATCCAGCTCGGCATCATGCAGGCGTGCCTCGATGTCGTGCTGCCCTACATCCGCGAGCGCAAGCAGTTCGGCACTTCCGTCGGCTCGTTCCAGCTGATGCAGGCCAAGGTGGCCGATATGTCGGTCGCGCTCACGTCGGCACGCGCTTACGTCTACGCGGTCGCGCAGGCGTGCGACCGCGGCCGCACCACGCGCCACGACGCGGCAGGCGCGATCCTGCTAGCGTCCGAAAGCGCGGTGAAGGTCGCGAACGAGGCCATCCAGGCGCTGGGCGGCGCGGGCTACACCCGGGACTGGCCGGTCGAACGCTATTACCGCGACGCCAAGCTGCTCGACATCGGCGCGGGCACCAATGAAGTGCGCCGCATGCTGATCGGCCGCGAGCTGATCGGCGCATGATGCCTTGAGGCTGATTGCGACAGGAGCGCGCGCCCGGTCGCTCCCGCCGCGTCGGCTTCGCCGCCACCTCCCCCAGAGAAGCAGGTCCCCAAAGGGCGGAACGGGCCGGGCCGGGCGCGATCATGGATGCCGGGCAGCGCATCGACGCGGAACCGCCTCGCGCCCCGGTTATTTCACCCCCGATGTCCGGCCCCACTATCCCGCCGCCCGATCCCGCCGGGCTCGGCCCCGTGCTCGCGCGTAACATCGCGACGCTCAACACACGTCGCGCCGAAACGGCCGAGCGCGCCAGCACCAGCACCCAAATTTCGGACCGCGTTACCACGTTCACCGGCTCGATGCTGTTCGTTGTCCTGCATCTCACAGTGTTCGGCACGTGGGTGTTCTGGAACGGAGGATTGATCCCCAGCCTGAAGCCGTTCGATCCCACCTTGGTCATTCTCGCTACCTTCGCCTCGGTGGAAGCGATCTTCCTGTCCACCTTCGTACTCATCAGCCAGAACCGTCAGGCGAAACTCGCCGACGAGCGCGCCGAACTCGATCTCCAGATCGGCTTGCTTGCCGAACACGAGATTACGCGGCTGACCAAGCTGGTGGACGCGATCGCGCGCAAGTTGGAAGTTCGCAGTGACGTGGACGGCGAACTTCCCGAGATTGAGGAAGATGTCGCGCCCGGACAGGTGCTCGATGCGATCGAAGCCAGTACGTCGCAGGCGGCTTAGGTCGCGTCCAGCATTTCCGACACCCAGGCGGGCACCAGCTCGCCCGCCTTTCCCGCCCGCGCCTCGTCGAAACTGCCGCCCGTCGGCTCAAGATTGATCTCCAGCGTCGCCGCCCCCGCCGCGTTCGCCTGCTCGACGAACCCCGCCGCCGGATACACAACGCCCGACGTGCCGATGCTGACGAACAGGTCGCATTTGGCAATCGCGTCTTCGATCGCCGCCATCGCGTAGGGCATTTCGCCGAACCACACGATGTCGGGCCGCATCCGTCCCTCGCGCCCGCAGCCCGGACACGCCGGATCGTCGCCAAGCGCCGTCTCCCACATATGGCGCGCGTCGCATGCGCGGCACCACGCGCGCTTGAGTTCGCCGTGCATGTGGATCAGCCGCACCGATCCACTACGCTCGTGCAGATCGTCCACATTCTGCGTCACCAGCAGCAGTTCGCCCGGCCATCCGCGGTCCAGCCGCGCGAGCGCCGCATGCGCCGCATTGGGCTCCACCCGCGCCAGATGCGCACGCCGCGCGTCGTAGAACGCCTGCACCAACGCGGGATCGCGCGCGTACCCACGCGGCGTCGCCACGTCCTCCACCCGATGACCTTCCCACAACCCGTCGGCGGCGCGGAACGTCGGCACGCCCGATTCGGCGGAAACGCCCGCGCCTGTCAGTATCACGATATTGCGTAGTTTATCCATCTCGTCCTTAATAGCGCGTTCAACGCGAGGGGCGAGCAGATGGTTGAGAAGACCACAAGCGCGAAGATCACCGGCGCAAGAATCCCGGACGCGAAGCTCGGCGTATTCGGCGCGGGCGGGCGCATGGGGCGCGAGATCATCGGCATGATCGCAGCCACCCCCGGTGCCACGCTCGCTGGCGCGGTCGAGGCGGCGGGGCACGCCTGCGTCGGCGCGCATCTCTCGGGCGGTCTCGTCGTGTGCTCGAACGCGCGCGCGCTCGCGCACACCTGCGATGTGCTGGTCGATTTCACCACGCCCGCCGCGCTCGAAACCAATCTCGATGCAGCGCGCGCCGCCCGTCGACCGATGCTGATCGGCACGACCGGGCTCGGGCCGGCGCACATGAAAGCCATCGACAGCGCCGCCCACGAGATCGCGGTGCTGCAATCCGCGAACGTCAGCCTGGGCGTGACGCTGCTCGCGGCACTGGTTGAGCAGGCGGCCGCACGCTTGCCCACATGGCACGCCGAAATCCTCGAACTGCACCACGCGGGCAAGACCGATGCGCCCTCGGGCACCGCGCTGCTGCTGGGCCAGGCGGTCGCGCGCGGGCGCGGCCATGCCCTGCCCGCACCCAGGGCGGCGCGCGGCGGCGTGCGCCCGGACGCGGAGATCGGCTTTGCCTCGCTACGCGGCGGCACCTCAGCGGGCGAACACAGCGTCCTGCTGCTCGGTCAGGGTGAACGGATTGAGCTGACCCACCGGGCCGAAAGCCGCGCCATCCTCGCCGCGGGTGCGATCGCCGCCGCGATGTGGCTCAAGGGCCGTTCCCCCGGTCGCTACACGATGAAAGACGTTCTGTCGTTGTAGGATGAAACCCTTATCGCGGCCTTCTACCGGGACCGCGAGCAGAAAGACGCCATTGCCGCGGACGAGCGCAAAGCGCGTCTCGGAGCCCCGGCACGAGGCCGCGATGAGTCGATTTCTACCTGCGCAAATGTCACCCGTGGACGTCATGACTTCGCCAATGTTTACCGCCCCCGCTGCCGGTGCCACCGCTCCAGTCCGCCGCGCAAGACCGCCGCTACTTCGGCTCGCTCGTCCGCGCTGAGGAACACTCCCACCGCCACGCGCCGCCCGCGCTCGGCCAGCCACAGCCGGTTCCCCCTTGGGGCGACCGCCTCGAGCTCCACCCGCGCCGCGAGCGGCTCCATCCACTCGGTCCGTGCCGCCTGCCCGGGCACCATCGCGCGCCAGCTCAGCCGATCTCCCACCAGCCGCACTTCCTCCAACACGCCTGCCGCCCGCGCACTGGCGTGCAGCGCCCACCCGAGCAGCGCCACATCCGCCACCCCGAATACCGCCACCGGCCAAGCCCCTAGCAGCACGAACCGGACCGCCCCCACCAGCATGATCGCCGCCAGTCCCGCCACCGCCAGCCACCGCTGCCGCTCCGCCATGGCGGCATTGGGCCGCATCGTCAGATCGATGAACGTCGTCACCCGGCTAAACTCCCTTGCGCTTACCAATGCTAGTGTGCCTGAGAGCCCACGCAATGCGACCCAAAGCCATCGCGGAGATGTTCCGCCGCTTCGCCGAAGCCGATCCCCAGCCGCAGGGCGAACTCGATCACATCGATCCCTACACGCTCCTCGTCGCGGTCGTGCTCTCGGCTCAGGCGACCGACGCGGGCGTCAACCGCGCCACGCCGGGCCTCTTCGCCGCCGCCTCCACGCCCGCCGCGATGGTCGAACTGGGCGAAGACGATGTCCGCCACCTCATCCGCACGATCGGCCTCTACAACACCAAGGCCAAGAACGTGATCGCGCTCAGCCAGGCGCTCCTCGACAAGCACGGCGGGCTAGTGCCAGCCGACCGTGAGGCACTCCAGGCCCTCCCCGGAGTCGGCCGCAAGACGGCGGCGGTGGTCATGCAAATGGCATTCGGCGCGGAAACCATCGCGGTCGATACCCACGTTTTCCGTGTATCCAACCGTACCGGCCTCGCGCCGGGCAAGACGCCCGACAAGGTCGAGGCCGCGCTCGAGATCGCCGTCCCCAAACCCTACCGTCGCCGCGCCCACCACTGGCTCATCCTGCACGGCCGCTACGTCTGCCTGGCGCGCAAGCCGCAGTGCTGGCGCTGCCTGATCCAGGACCTTTGCGCGTTCGAGCCCAAGTCGCCTGAACCAGCAGGTTCATAACGCGTTCAATCCGCAAGCCGGACCGTAATCCGGTCGCCAAGGAGCCCGACCCATGTCCCGCCGCCACGCCCTGCTCGCGCTCGCCACCGCCGGTCTGTTCGCGGCCTCGTGCGCGCAAAAGCCGACCAGCCCGGTCGCGTCCGCTCCGCCACCCACGTCACCAAAGGCTGCAACCCCGGCGGTCGTCTCGCAGAGCTGCGTGAACCTCCAATCGATCCGCGAATCGCTGGTGCGCTCGGACAAGGTGATCGATTTCGTGATGACCGACGGCCGCGTTTTGCGCAATCGCCTGCCAAACTCCTGCCCGCAACTCGGCTTCGAGCGCGCCTTCACCTACGCGACCTCGCTAAGCCAACTGTGTTCGGTCGATATTATTACCGTCATTATCCAGGGTGGCGGCCCAGCACGCGGCGCAAGTTGCGGCTTGGGACAGTTCACCCCATTGTCGCCCGAAGCGGCTAAAGCACCGCTCGCGAACACGGACCGTTAAATCGCATAACGGGATTGATCCGCTTTCGTAGTCACCCTGAAGCTTTCGCCAGAGGTGATCCCGGTACCCAATCGATCGGCGCTTGGGTGGCCAAGGCCGACAAGCAGGAGCGGCGCAGGCAGGCAGCACCTCCTGCGCGGTTGATACGCGAGGCCGGACCGATCGGTCCTAAGGCTGCGTCGCATCGACAGGACGCGCAGCCCTAAACTTGCAACTACTCGCGCGTGGACTGTACACCGAATATCAGTCCGGCCAGGAAGCCGCCGACATGCGCCCAAACCGCGATCCCGAAACCGGCAAGCGAGACAAGCCATTGCAGAGCACCCCACGCAAGCGCGAAGCGAAAGGCAATGAACCATTCCAAACGCGCGGCGCGGGCGAGCGGCGCGGGCGGGTCCGGCCGCGCGGCGAAGCGCATCACATAGGTCCCGAACACGGAGGAGATTGCTCCCGATGCTCCGATCACCGGATCGAGCGAGCCCGGATCGACCAGAGTTTGCGCAAGCCCTCCCGCGACCCCGCCGACGAAGTAGATGACGAGGAACTGCGCCGACCCAAAAAGCGGCTCGACGAACCGTGCGATCGCTATCAGGAAGAGCGCGTTCATCCCGAGGTGAAGCCATCCGCCGTGAATGAACAGTGCCGAGACCAGGGTCAGCATAGGTGGAACCGAAGCATCCACGACCCGAAGCGCCCCGGTGAGCCTTGCGGGAACGAGCCCCGCTTCGGCAATTACATGCGAGGCGAACACGCCGCCCGCGAGCGCCAACACGATCTGCACCGCGAGATTGGCGCCCAGCAGTACACGCGTGACCGGCGGTATGCCGATCACGTCAGGCAAATCGCGCATTCCGCTCAGATGAACTCAACCGCCTCGATTGCGTAGTACTTCTCACCCGATGGTGTCACCACTTCGACGTCATCTCCGATGCGTCGGCCGATCAGCGCGCGACCCACGGGCGACGAGTAGGAAATTCGGCCCGCCTTGGCATCCGCCTCGGTCTCGCCGACAATCTGATACTTCACTTCGTGATCATCCTCGTCGAGGAGCTTCACCGTCGCGCCGAACACCACCTTGTCACCAGACAGAGTCGTCGGATCGATGACCTGCGCGCGCGCGAGGCGGTCTTCCAGATCCGCGATCTGCGCCTCGTTATGGCTCTGACGCTCCTTGGCGGCATGATACTCGGCGTTCTCGGACAAGTCGCCGTGCGCGCGCGCTTCCTCGATCGCTTCGACGATCGCCGGACGCTCGATCGATTTGCAGCGCTGGAGTTCATCGACGAGATAGGCGTGGCCTTCGGCCAGCATGGGAAGTTTGTCGATGGTCGCCATGGTATTCTCCTAATATAGCGGCGGCGCCGGGCGGCGGTGCGCGACGGGGCTGACATTCGGTTTCGTCCGTCGTTGAGCGGTTGGGCGTCTCGGGGCTAAATACGAAGCCCGCGATGATAGGCTTGCAGCGCGGTCACTTCAAGCGGACGCGCCTTCAGGGCGGCGATTGCGCGAACGGCGGCGGCGGACGCGGCCGCAGTGGTGAAATACGGCACGCGCGCGGCGACGGCGGCGGCGCGGATCGGCTGACTATCACGCATCGATTGCGGGCCCTCGGTTGTGTTCACGACAAGAGCGACGTGACCGTCCTTGATCTTGTCGACGATGTGCGGACGGCCTTGGGCAACCTTGTTGACACGAGTGACCGCAATACCCTCACTTTCGAGGTGCGCGGCGGTGCCGTCGGTAGCGAGCAGTCGGAAGCCCATCGCGGCAGCCTCGCCCGCGAGTTCGACGATTTGTGGCTTGTCGCTGGACTTGACCGACAGGAAGATCGCGCCCGCCATCGGCAGGACGGTGCCGACGCCAAGCTGCGATTTGGCGAACGCGGTCGCAAAATCGCGGTCGAGGCCCATGACCTCGCCCGTCGATTTCATCTCGGGGCCGAGGACGGGATCGGTGCCGGGGAAGCGCGCGAAGGGGAAAATGGACTCCTTGACCGCATAGTGGGTGGGCGCGGGGCGGTGAAGGTCGAAATCGGCAAGACGTTCGCCCGCCATGACGCGCGCGGCGATCTTGGCCAGCGGGACGCCGGTGGCTTTCGCGGTGAACGGGACGGTGCGCGAGGCGCGCGGGTTGACCTCGATCAGATAGACCTCGCCGTCCTTCACCGCGAACTGGACGTTCATGAGGCCCTGGACGTCGAGCGTCAGCGCCAGCTCGGCGGTCTGGCGCTCGATCTCCTCGACGATGGACGCGGGGAGCGACCAGGGCGGGATCGAGCAAGCGCTGTCGCCCGAATGGACGCCCGCCTCCTCGATGTGCTGGAGGACACCGCCGACGAACACCGCGCCGTCGGCGTCGGCGACCGCGTCGACATCGACCTCGATCGCGTCGCGCAGATAGTGATCGACAAGGACGGGGCTGTCGCCCGAGACGCGCACCGCCTCGCCGATGTAGCGGCGGACGGCGGCTTCGGTGTGGACGAGTTCCATGCCGCGGCCGCCCAGCACGTAGCTGGGGCGCAGCAGGACGGGGTAGCCGACACGGTTTGCGACCGCGACCGCTTCTTCGGCCGAGCGGGCGAGGCCGTTGGCGGGTTGTTTCAGGTCGAGCATGTCGATCAGGTCGGCGAAGCGTTCGCGGTCCTCGGCGCGGTCGATCGCTTCGGGCGACGTGCCGAGAATCGGGATGCCAGCGGCTTCGAGTGCGTGGGCGAGCTTGAGCGGGGTCTGGCCGCCGAGCTGGACGATGACACCCTTGATCGTGCCCGCCTGGCCTTCGGCGTGGAGAATTTCGAGCACGTCTTCGGCGGTGAGCGGTTCGAAATAGAGGCGGTCGGATGTGTCCGGATCGGTGCTGACGGTCTCGGGGTTGCAGTTGATCATGATGGTTTCGTAGCCCGCCTCCTTCAATGCGAAGCAGGCGTGGCAGCAGCAGTAGTCGAACTCGATGCCCTGGCCGATGCGGTTGGGGCCGCCGCCCAGGATAATGATCTTGGTGGCCTCTGTGGGACGACATTCGGACTGGGGTTGGCCGAACGCGGGGGCTTCGTAGGTCGAGTACATGTACGGTGTGAGCGCGTCGAACTCGGCGGCACAGGTGTCGATGCGCTTGTAAACGGGGCGCAGGCCGAGCGCGTGGCGGTGCGTGCGGATATTGGCTTCGGTGTGGCCGGTGAGCTGGGCGAGGCGGGCGTCCGAGAAGCCGAGCGACTTCAGGCGGCGCAGCCTGCCCAGGTCCAGCTTATCCAATGATCTAAGTCCATGAAGTCCATGGTCCGTTTTTTCCGCACCATCTTGCATGTCACGAAACCCACGCTCTTCGGCCACGATCGCGGCGATCTGGTTTAGGAACCACGGGTCGAAACCCGTGAGACCGTGGACTTCGGCAACCTCCATCCCCTCCCGGATCGCCTGCGCCGCCGCGAGCAGCCGCATGGGCTGCGCGCGCGAGAGGACGGCCGCGATCTCTTCGCGCGGCGCACCCGCCAGCACGGAGACCTCGTCCAGTCCTACAAGTCCAGTCTCCAAGCCTCTCAGCGCCTTTTGCAACGCCTCCGCGAAGCAACGGCCGATCGCCATCACCTCGCCGACGCTCTTCATGCTGGTGCCGAGCGTGTCGGACGCACCTGGGAACTTTTCGAAGGCGAAGCGGGGGACCTTGACGACGACATAGTCGATCGTGGGCTCGAACGAGGCGGGCGTGGCCTGGGTGATATCGTTTGGGATTTCGTCCAGCGTGTAGCCCACCGCAAGCAGCGCCGCGACCTTGGCGATCGGGAAGCCGGTGGCCTTCGACGCCAAGGCCGAGGACCGCGAGACGCGCGGATTCATCTCGATCACCAGCATGCGCCCGTCGCGCGGGTTCATCGCAAACTGGACGTTCGAGCCGCCGGTCTCGACCCCGATCGCGCGCAGGCACGCGATCGAGGCGTTTCGCATGACCTGGTATTCCTTGTCGGTCAGCGTCAGGATCGGTGCAACGGTGATCGAATCGCCGGTGTGGACGCCCATCGGATCGATATTTTCGATCCCACAGATAACGATGGCGTTGTCGGCGCGGTCGCGCACAACCTCCATCTCATATTCCTTCCAGCCGACGAGCGATTCCTCGATCAACACTTCGGTGGTGGGGGAGGCTGCGAGGCCGCCGCGCACGATCTGCTCGAACTCGTCCCGGTTGTAGGCGATTCCCCCGCCGGTGCCGCCGAGCGTGAAACTGGGCCGGATCACGGCGGGGAGGCCGATGCGCGCGAACACATCGATGGCCTCTTCGTAGGTGTGCGCGATGCCCGAGCGAGGCGATTCGAGTCCGATCTCGGCCATTGCCGCCTTGAAACGCTGGCGATCCTCCGCCTTGTCGATCGCGTCCGCCTGCGCGCCGATCATCTCGACCCCATATTTGGCCAGCGTGCCGTCGCGGTATAGCGCGAGCGCGACGTTGAGTGCGGTCTGCCCACCCATGGTAGGCAATAGCGCATCGGGGCGCTCGGCCTCGATCACCTTGGCGACGATCTCCGGCGTGATAGGTTCGATGTATGTCGCGTCCGCCACGTCGGGATCGGTCATGATCGTGGCGGGGTTCGAGTTGACGAGGATAATGCGGTAGCCCTCGGCCTTGAGCGCCTTGATCGCCTGCGTACCCGAATAATCGAACTCGCACGCCTGGCCGATGACGATCGGCCCCGCGCCGATGACGAGGATCGAGTGGATGTCGGTGCGGCGGGGCATTGCGGGTCCTTGGACGCGGGACTAAATGATTGCAGTGCAATCACCGATGGAGGTGACGGTGGCAAGCATTACCATTCGGCGGGTGGACGACGAAACCAAGAACTGGTTGCGGCGCCGGGCGGCCGCAACCGGGCGATCGGTGGAAGGCGAGGTGCGCCATATGCTGACGCGCGAGCGCGAACGCGACGATCCCGGTCGCTATCCGCCGGGCATGGCTCCCTATCCGGGCGAAGGATTGGGGAGTTACCTCGTTCGGATCAGTCGACCGGGCTACGATCTCGAACTGCCGGACCGCGAAGCGGACGAGCTTCGGCCCGTCGACTTCGGATGATCCTCGTCGATACCAATGTGCTGAGCGAGTTGATGCGTCCGCGGCAAGACCCGAACGTGCTGGCATGGACCGACCGGCATACCGACGAGATCGGCATTCCCGCGCAGGTTCTATCCGAGCTGGTTTATGGGATCGAGCGAGTTCAAAGCCGGGATCGCCAGATGACGCTTCGCAACGGGTTGGCGCTGCTGTTGATCCGCATTGGCGACCGTGTGGTGCCTTTCGACCGCGAGGCGGCCGAGAGCTATGGCTGGCTTCGCGCCAAGCTGGAGAGCGAGGGACGGCCGGGCGCGATCCTCGACAGCCAAATCGCCGCGCTCGCGATCACGCGGCAGGTCGCGGTCGCGACGCGCAACACGCGGCATTTCGAGTGGATGGGGGTGTTGGCGATCGATCCATGGGTGACGTGGGAAGCCGGATCGAGCGCGGTCTGACTTGGGACTTTGCTGACGGGCGGCTACTGGGCGAGTATTCATGGAAGCGGACCTTTGCCAATGATCTATGGTCGGCAGCTTCGCGCCCCGGCGAAGACATCGTTCACCAGGGCGCGATCTGGCTCTACTACTCGCTCGAGGACCGTCGGCTCGCGCGCGCGCGCATCCGCCGGAGCTGACGCACGTCACGCACCGGGCACAAGCGCGATGCTCATGCCAAGGCAAAGGCTTGTTCCGGGCGCGACCAGGGCGATGCCGGGCTTGTCGCGGAGGTCGCCTGCGAAGCCGACCGGATCGGAAAAGCCCTGCCACGGTTCGATGCAGATGAAGTTCGCGCCAGGCTTGGTCCACACGCCGAGCGTTGGAAACTCCTCGAAACGCACCTCGATGTGTGGTCCCGTTGGCGCGCCATAGATCACGCGCCGGCTGAACAGCCGGTCGAAGATCAGCGCATCGTCGACAAACAGATCGTCGCGCAGCGCGAGCGTGTCGCCGTCGACCGGTGTCGGGTGCGGTGTTGGCGTGAGAAAGCCGTCGGTATCGACTCGGCGGATCGGCGCGGGCTCGGGTTGGGCGAAGCGGATTGCGTGGTCGGCGCGCGCGTGGCCGAACGGCAGCGGCCAGCGCAGCGCGGGATGGAAGCCGAAGCTCGCGGGCATCGGCGTGTCGCCCTCGTTGGCGATCGTCGCCGCGATGTCGAGCGTCGCGCCGCCGATCCGAAACGCGATGTCGAGCCGGAACGCGAAGGGGTAGATCGCGCGCGTGGCCTCGTTCGCGGCGAGCCGCAGCGTCACCGCGTCCGCCGCCTGCTGGATCACATCGAACATCGAATGCCTCGCAAACCCGTGCTTGGGCATCGCGTAGCTGTCCGTGCCGAGCCTATATCGCCCTCCCTTGAGCATTCCGATCACCGGAAACAGGATCGGCGCGCGCCCGCTCCACACGGCGGGATCGCCGTCCCACTGCAATTGCCGTCCGTGCGCGTCGGCGAGCGTGCGCAGCTCGGCGCCAAGGGAGGACACGCTTGCGGAGAGCCGATCGGACGTGATCTTCGTTAAAACGGGGTCGGACATGGCGGATCCACCTGTAAACGTTCGACAACGCGGAACTGAAGAGGAGCGGCCCGATGACGACCCGTGCGATGCCTTTTTCCTACGCCGTAAGCGAGTTCACGACGATGCCGTGGACGTTCGAGGACGATGTGGCGCGCTACGCCGCGCTCGGCGTCGAGGCGATCGAGGTCACCGAACAGAAGCTCGATCCCGCGCGGTTCGCCGATCAGATGGCGCTCCTCGCCGCGCACGGTTTGGCGGTGTGCGCGGTCCAGCCCCGCGTCCGCACCTTCTTCGCCAGCCGGATGACGCCGGAGCCGCGCGCGATCGCCGACCGCGTCGCGCTGCTGCGCGGCTCGATCGAACGCCTCGCCCGTTTTGCACCGGGCGCACCGTTCATCACCAACACGGGCGCGCATCCCAAGGGGGACATGGCGGACGCGATGCGCGTGGTGACGCGCGAACTGGCGGGCTTGGCCGAGGTGGCGGCCGATCACGGCGTAAAGATCGCGCTCGAGCCGCTCAATCCCACTTCGGTCAATGTCGAGAGTGCGATCTGGACGGTCGATCAGGCATTGGACGTGATCGAGGGCACCGGGCGCGAGGAGATCGGGCTATGCCTCGATTATTGGAACATCTGGCAGAACGCCGGGCTCGACGCCGCGATCAGGCGCGCCGGCGAGCGCATCCTCAGCGTCCAGGCGAGCGACTGGCGCGATCCCCGCTCGTTCGCCGATCGCATCGTGCCCGGCGACGGCACTATCCCGCTCGGACGGCTGCTGCGGTGGACGCACGCGGCGGGTTTCCGCGGCGCGTGCACGGTGGAAATCTTCTCACTCGATGTCGCGGACTCGATGTACGACGGCGACCTGGACGATGTGATCACGCGCAGCCGGGCCGGGTTGGAAGCGGCTTGGGCGACCGTCTAGTCGTCGGCTTCGAGCTGATGGAAATGGCCGTCCGGATCGCGGATCAGCGCCGCGCGGTCCGCCGCCCAGACCGTTCGCGTCGCCACCACATCGTTGACCGCGTGCCAAGGCGCGCGCCGTGCGATGGGCGAGCGGTAGCCGAGCAGCTCCAGATGCGGCGGCGTGCGCGCGGGCCAGAGCGGCACGACGTCGACGCGTACCTCCGCCAGCGCATCGAGCGCGACCTGCGTCGGCCCCTCGTTCAGCGTGCGGGCGCCCGCACGTAGGCCGATCGCTTCGTAGAAGGCGCGGCTCGCATCCGCGTCGGCGACGGCGATCGCGGTGTGATCGATCCCGCGCGGGCGCGCGCCGCCGGGAAATTGTAGGAACTCGATCGGATGGCCCTCAGGATCGCGGAGCTTCACCGCCCGGACTCCACCCGCCGAGGCGGGGAGCGTGACCGCGCCGTCGATCGAGATCGGCGTCGCACCATGCGTGCGGGCGCGCTCGAATGCGCCTGTTGCGTCATCGGTCACGATCGCGAAATGCTGGAAGCGTAAATCGGCCGCGTCCGCATCGGCGGGATAGACGCGCCCGGCAGGTTTAAACGCATCCAGATCGATCACTTGCTCGCCCAATGTCATCCGCCGTCGTACACCCACGCCGGACAGCCCGAGCACCGCCATTTCTTCGGCCATGATCGCGATCGGCTCCGCGACGGCGAAGCCGATCGCATCGGCGTAAAAGCGCGCGAGCCGATCCGGCTCGCGCGTTACCAGCCGGATCGCGGTGATCGCGCCCCACACGCTCACGGCCGCACCGCGCCGCGCACGTTCGTGTATATCGCGTAAAGCGTCGCACCCGCGCACAGGAACAGGCGTGAGCGGTTGCGGCCACCGAACGCGAGATTGGCAACGGGCGAGGGCACGAGGATTTTCCCCAGCAACGCGCCCGAGGGATCGATGCAGTGGACGCCGTCGCCCGCGCCCGACCAAAGATTGCCGTCCTCGTCGACGCGCAAGCCGTCCGCATAGCCGGGCGAGACCTTGTGGAACAGCTCGCCCCCCGACAGCCGCCCGTCCCCGCCGACATCGAACGCGCGTATATAGCGGCGCGGATCGGCGTCGAACTGGTGGCCGGTTTCGGCGACATACAGGCGGCGTTCGTCGGGCGAGAAGGCGAGGCCGTTCGGCCCGTCGAAATCGTCGGCGGCGATCGTCAGCGCGCCGTCGCGCGGATCGAGCCGGTACAGACGCGCCGGCAGCTCTGCGTGGGCCTTGCACCCCTCATAATCGGTTTCGATGCCGTAAGGCGGATCGCTGAACCAGATCGTGCCGTCCGAGCGGCAGATGACATCGTTGGGCGAATTCAGGCGCTTGCCTTCGTAGTGGCTCGCCAGAACAGTCACCGTTCCGTCGAGTTCGGTGCGTGTGACGGCCCGGTCGCGGTGCGAGCAGGTGATGAGTCGCCCTCGGCGGTCGCGGCAATGGCCGTTGGCGAAGCCTGAGGGTTGGCGGAAGACCGACACGCCGCTGTGCTCGCTCCAGCGCAGCACGCGATCGTTCGGCACGTCGGAAAATAGCAGGCAGTCCTGGTCGGCGAACCAGACCGGCCCTTCGAGCCAGCGGAAGCCGACGCCAAGCGTCTCAAGCGCCGCATTGCCGAGCACTAACGCGCGGAAGCGGGGATCGATGATGTCGAAGCCTTCCAGCTCAGGCAATGTGGCATGGCGTGTGGACGGCATCGATGTGCAACTGCACCGTCATCAGCACTGCGGGCGCATCGCCGACGGTGCCCGAGCGGTGGCCCTTGCGACCGCCCACCTCGCGGCAGCCCTGATCCTCGCCGAACGAGAACTCGCCCGCGCCTTGCTCGATGCGCGTGCCGTCCATGCTCTCGATGAACCAGCGGCCCGAGAGCACGACGATCCACTGCGGCGCGGGGTTCTCGTGCCATTCGCCGATCCAGCCCACCGGCTGCACGGTGAACACCACGGTCGATGGCGCGCTCGGCTGCTTGTTGTTCCACTGCGGATCGGCGGGGCCGATCTGCGCGAGTTCGTAGTCGGTCAGCGCGCATTCGCGCTGATGGCTGACGCCGTCCGCGTCCACCCACAGATGCCAGTAGGGCACGCTCGGCTTCTCTCCCGCATCGCTCATGATTGGTCTCCGGCATAGGGGTGGCTCGACGCGAACGGGCGCGCGAGGAACGGAGCGAGGCCGCGACCGTCGGGGCCGACCGTGATCAGCAGGAAACCCGCGCCGAGCGATAGGTTCTTGGTAAAGTCCCAGAACAGGTCGCGCGCCGGGCTGGCCCCCGCTTGCCAAAAGCCGCCGGGTCGCCAGAAGCGCTTGAACAGGAGCGCGGTCGCCGCGCAGTAGCCCGCCATCGCCAGCGCCGCCGCGCGGTCCGCGACGCCGGTCAGGATGCAGAGCGGCAGGATGATCTCGATCGCGAGACCGCCCGCCACAACAGCGGCGGCGAACGCGGGCGGGCGGAAGACATCGGATGCCTGCGCCGTCGCGCCCCGGAAACCCAGGATTTTATCGAGCGCGCTGAAGGGAAGGAACAGCATCACCAGCCCGAAGCGCGCCACCAATGCCGCGAGTGCCGCGCCGCTCACCGCAACCGCCCGGCGATCCGGTCCGCGACGCGCAGCGCGTTGGCGATGATCGTCAGCGTCGGGTTGACCGCGCTGATCGAGGGAAAGCAGCTCGCGTCCGCCAAGTAGAGGTTGTCCATCTCGTGCGCGCGGCAATCGAGGTTCAGCACGCAAGTCGCGGGATCGGTCCCGAAGCGCGCGGTGCCCGCCTGGTGCGCGGTTCCGCCGACGGGGATGTTCTTGCCCAGATACAGCGATCGATCGAGAAGCACATGCGGGTGCCCCGACTTGTCGAGGATGTCCTTCAACTTGGTCTTGAGCCGCTTAGGCGCTTCCGGGTTAGTGGGCGCGATGTCGAGATGCACCATGCCGTCCTTGTAGTAGACGCGGTTGTCGGGGTGCGGCAGATCCTCGCTCTGCAACCAGAAGCTCATCGAGTGGCGCGCGATCTGTTCGAACGGCATACCGGGCAACCATTCGAGCCATTCGGGCAACGCCTCGCCCTTGATCTGGTCCGCATGGGACGTCGCGCACATCTGGATCAGTCCGAGCGGAAACTCCCAATCGTCCGCGCCGAAGTAGAAATCGCTGATCGCGAGTGTCTTCTGGAACACCGTCTCATTGGGCTCGCGCATCACTGCCATCAGCACGCTCATGTCGTGGCGCATATAGTTGCGCCCCACTTGGTCCGAACCGTTCGCGAGCCCGCGCGGATGATGCTCACTGGCCGAGCGCAGCAGCAACAGCGCGGAGGATAGCGCCCCCGCCGCGACCACGACGATGTCGGCGCAATACTGTTCCTCGTGGCCTTCCCGCGTAACGTGAACCGTCCGCACGGTCCGCCCGGACGCATCGGTTTCCAGCCTCGAGACATAGGCCCCGGTCAGCAGCGTCACATTGGGGTGCGCGGCCAGCATGGGATCGATGCACATCACTTGCGCGTCCGCCTTGCCGTTCAACAGACACGGAAAGCCATCGAAATAGCTGCACTTAATGCACGTGCTGGTCGGCGTCGGCTTGCCGCCCAGCTCGTCGAGCAGGATGCCGAGCGGCAGATGGAAAGGCCTGAGGCCGATGCTGTGCAGCCGCTCGTGCAGCCGCTCGATCGCGGGTTCGTGCGCGACCGGCGGGTGCGCGTAAGGCGCGCTGGCCCAAGGTTCGAGCGGGTCCTCGCCGCGCGCGCCGTGGACGTGGAACAGCGCCTCCGCCTCGGTGTAATAAGGCTCCATGTCCTCGTAGGCGATCGGCCACGCGGGCGAGAGGCCGCCCGCATGAAGCAACTCGCCAAAATCGCGCTCGCGCATCCGGAACAGCGCCGCGCCGTAGACCTTGGAGTTGCCGCCGACATAATAGTGCAGGCCGGGCGCGAACGTGTCGCCCGACTGGTTGGTCCACGTCTCGTCCGCCTGGTAGGCCGCGTCCACGAAGACCGCCTTGGGATCCCAGTTGCGCTCGGACCTTGGCAAGTAGTCGCCGCGTTCGAGGATCAGGATGCGCTTGCCTGTGGGTGCGAGACGTTGTGCGAGCGACGCACCGCCGGGGCCGCTGCCGACAATGATCAGGTCGTAATGATCCGACATTTAAACCCTCACAAACGGCGCAGCGTGGCGCGGCGCAGATCCTGATCGGACTGCGAATAGTATAGCCACACTTCGCCGTCATGCTCGATCGCCGAGGCGGCGAACGCAATGTCCGTCGCGCCGTCGCCCGCGGGCTTCGGCGAGATGAGCGGTTCTTCGCAGCGTTGCGTCACATGACCCATCTCGCGGTCGAATGCGGCCCAGCCGATACGCCACTTCGCGTCCTGCGTCGCGCCGTTGTAAAACATGATAGGCGCGTCGGTCCCTTCGCCGAGTACCGGGCCGGGGCTGAGGTGCCAGCAGTCCCAACTGTCCTCACGCGGCAGCAGCGGGGCCTGCGCGATCTTGCGCCATGGACCGTCGAGGTGATCGGTCGCCGCCTGCCCGATCAGCGACGCGCCGCCGCGCGCATATTCAAAATACATGCGCCACGCGCCGTCGCCAATTTTGGCGACGGTGGCTTCCTTCGGGTTGGTGAACTCGGGCGTCGAATCAATGGCGAGCCGCGCCTTGGCGAGCCGTTCGACGTCGGAACCGCGCGCGAGCAGCAAACGACCCGTCTTCTGCGCCTCGTTATAGCCCGTGTACCAGACGCGCAGGAACGCGCCGTCGATGTGAACGGTGGGGTCTTCGCACCCGTCCAGATCGACGAGATCGGGACCGGGGTAGATGGTGGGGGCCACCTCCATGTCGAAATGCAGCCCGTCGCTCGACGTTCCATGCCAGATCTCCGCCATCTTGAGCCGGGGCTCGTCGTCACGGCGCGGCACCGCGCGCACGAGCAGGTGGAAGGTATCGCCGTCCGCCCAGACGTACGGGCTCAACGTGTACATATCCGCGAGCCGGTTGGTCCGGTGCATCGTCAACGGCGCGACCGAGATCAGCTCGAACCCCGCCATCACGCGCCCTGCCCGAGGTTCATCGACAGGCCGCCATCGAGCGTGAACGAACCGCCCGTGGCGTAATCGGCGGCAGGCGACGCAAGATACAGCGCGAGTTCGGCGACTTCCTCGGGCTTGGCCGCACGCTTCATCGGGATGCTCTGCACCTGCTCTTCCAGGTATTTTGGATCGTCGATCGCTTTCTGGTTCATCGGCGTCAGCACCATGCCCGGGCACAGGTTGACCACGCCAATGCCATGCTCGGCGAGTTCGAGCGCGAGGCAGCGCGTGAGATTCCTGAGCCCGCCCTTCGAAGCGCAGTAATCGGCCGCCCCCGCGCGCGGGATGTCCTCGTGGACCGAGCTCACATTGATGATCTTGCCCCTAGCCTTGTCCTTGATGCAGCCGCGCAGAAAGGCGCGCGCGAACAGAAACGGGCCGACGAGGTTGGTGTGCAACGCCTTCTCGAACTGCGCCAGCTCCATATCAGCGACCTTGATCCCCAAGGCGTCGACGCCCGCCGAGTTGACCAGGATCGTCGGCGCGCCGAACGCGTCGCGCGCCTTGGCGAACACCGCGTCCACCGCCGCCTCCTCGCGCACGTCGGCCGCAATCGCCACCGCGCGGCCGCCGTGGGCGGCGATGTCGTCCACGATCGCGTTCGCCCCCACGCTGTCGCCGTGGTGCACGATCATCACCGCCGCGCCCTCGCGCGCGAACAGCCGCGCGGTCGCCTCGCCGATCCCCGATCCCGCGCCCGTGATCACCGCGATGTGCTTGTCGAGCTTGTCCACGCTTAGTCTCCTTCAGATGTGACGTTGACTTGGCCGACAGCCGCGCCGCGATCGGTTCCGCATCATTCTCTAGGCTCGTCCGGCAGCGAAAAGCGGTCGCGCGAGCCGTGGAGCGGCCTTGGCGCATCGAGTTCGGGCTTGGTTGCCGCCCGGCGAAACGCGCTCGGATCCTTCCCATAACCGTCGCGAAACGCGCGGCTGAAGTGGCTGCGGCTCGCGAACCCGATGCTGCCCGCGATCACCTTGATGGGTACGTTCGTCGATCGCAGCAGCTCGGCCGCGTGATGCAGCCGCGTCTTGGCGACGAACTCCATCGGGCTCATGTCGAACAACGCGCGAAAGTCGCGTGCGAAAGTCGATCGGCTCATGCCCGCCGTCGCCGCGAGCGTGGCGACGGTGTGCGAGCCCGCCGGCATATCGATCACGGCGGTGACCGCGCGCCCAAGCCTGGGGTTCTGGAGCGCGCCGAGCAGCGCCACACCGTGCTCGGGCCGCGCGAAGTGGCGGCGCAGCACCATGAGTAGACAGACCTTCATCAGCGCCCCGGCGAGCGCGCGCGTGGCCAGGCCCGGCGCGGCGATCTCATCGAGCATGATCGCAAAGGCGCGGCGCACGATGTCGAGGTCGCTCACATCCTCGGCGATGGGGCTCTTGATGCTGTCCAAAAGGCCGAAGGAGCCCGAGATGCTCGCCATGATGCTGCCGCAGCAGATGCGTAGATCGCCCGCCTGCCCGCGCGCCGCATCGTAGAGCAACAGCCCGTCGCGGACCATCGAGACATGCGTATCGGCGGGCACTTCGATCCCCGAGCCGTCCTCGGCACCCATCGACCATGACAGGCCGGGCGGAACGATGATGACGCTGCCCGGACCGCAAACCAGTACCGGCGCGCCCGGGACCATCAAGTGCATCGTGCCCTGGAGCACATGGTGCACCTCGATCGCGTCGACCGGCGCGCTGACCAGCTTCAGACCGCGCCGCACCTCGATAATCGCGAACGCCTCGACCGCGACGTCGAGCGTTACGAGTAGCCGGTCCAGAACACGCTCGGTCATCAGTACTCCCGGTTTGCAGAGTGCTGAAATCGGCTAATCGTTTAAGTTTGTCCAAGTATACGCCACATTATGGACGTGCCCGCACGTCTATGGGACGATCCGGCACCGCTTAGATGATACCAGCTGCTCCGCCGCCGCTAAAGTGCTCGGACGGGAACGCACCTACGCATTCCGCTCCGAGGAGACCGAGGTGAGACGAATTCTATTGCTGGGCGGCATCGCGCTCGCGACATCGATGATGTCCGCGGGCACGCGCGCCGCCACAATTCCCGAGGCCGCCAAGGCCGATGGCCATTTCACGACTCTCTTGAAGGCGACCGAAACCGCCGGTCTGTCCGGCTACGTCGGCAGCCAAGGCCCATTCACGATGTTCGCGCCCAATGACGACGCGTTCGCCAAGGTTCCCGCCGACAAGCTCGCCATGCTGATGCGGCCCGAGAACCTGATCAAGCTCAAGGTCACGCTCGCCAACCATCTCGTCACCGGGCTGCTGCCCGTCGAGGCGATCGATGCGGGGCTGGCGAAGGCGGACGCGGTCAGCGTCACCGCGATCAACAACATGCCGCTCGTCCTCAAGCGCGAGAACGGCGTGCTGACCGTCAACGGCGCGCATGTGATCAAGGGGCCGATGAAGGTCGATAACGGCATCGTCTACGTAATCGACACCGTGCTGCTTCCCGCCATACCCCTCCAGCCCACCTACTGATGGAGACTCCGATGACTGAAGCCATCCTCGACGCGCGCGCGTCGATCACGCCCTCGGGCGACCTTGCAATTAGCCGCCTTGATGCAACTGCGCAGTGGCTCGTCCTCTACGCGCTCGTGATCGTCTTCCTCTGGTTCGGCGGAATGAAGTTTACCGCCTACGAGGCGAGCGGCATCGCGCCGTTCATCTCGAACAGCCCGATCGTGGTCTGGCTGCACGAGGTATTCGGCATCGCGGGCGCATCGCGCTTCCTGGGCGTCTACGAGGTGCTCACCGGCGTGCTGATCGCGCTCCGCCCCGTCAACCCGCGCCTGTCGGCGATCGGCGGCGCGATGGGCGTAATCACGTTTGCGATCACGCTCAGTTTCTTCCTGACGACGCCCGGCGTGTCCGAACCCGCCGCAGGCGGCTTCCCGGCCATCTCGGCGGTGCCGGGGCAGTTCCTGCTCAAGGACCTCGTCCTACTTTGCGTGTCCCTCTGGGTGCTCGGTGCCTCGCGCGCGGCGCGGCGGCTGCGCTGACTTTTCGCGCCCGCGCTGCACGCGCGGACCCTTGTTCCGCGTCCGGGGAGGCCCCGTGACCGCGAAGCTTTGCAAAGTGGCTACTTTGGAACACCCATCGAACGGCGAGCGGTCTGCCGGAACGAAGCTCACCGCCACAGCCCTTCGAACCTACGCCCGGCGGTTCGGATATGCTGCACGGTATAGTTGAAATTGCGATGCCCGGACAGTCCTGAAGAGGCGGGGATCGTAGGCGGAGAGACGCCAAACTCGCGCACTAAGAATATCCGGTTTTATCCCGCAGTTAGACGTATAGATGGGCGGCCTTGGTCGCGGGATCGAGGGAGGGACTGAGCGGGCACCGTCAACCCCTCTCGATGGATTGGCCTCAGATCCACACCGGTCTTAATACGCAGCCAGACCGGAGGCGCCATCAGCAACTGGGAGACCTCCGCCGACACCGAAAGTGCCGAGCGATGTTAGGCTACCGTTGGTCTCGATCCGATACGCGGCCACGCCGCCCGTGCCGCGCAGTAGATTGTACAGGTAGTTATCGTCGGCGCTGAAGGCCAAGTCTGTCGGCTGGCTCCTGATACCCGAAAATGCCGCCTTTCCCTTGATCAAGCGAACGTTCCCTGAAGGACCAAAGGAAAAGCTGGCGATCGTACCACTAGCGAAGTTTGCCGTGTAGCCGTACCGCTGATCCTTGGTGATGACCACCCAGCAGCCATCCGTCTGCCCGTCCTTTACCGACCGGCTAAGCGGGGAAAGTGCGCCCGTCGCGGTGTTGAGAGTATAGGAAGAGACGGCCGAGTTGTTCATCACGGGAAGCCCGGATTCGACAACGAAGAGGTGGCCATCGCGGTCAAATGTGGCCGCGAAGGGCCGAGTACCGGACGCCTGGTTCGGCAAGGCCTCGCTTGGACGCCCGTCCGCGCCAACCAGGAAAACATCGAGAGTGAACCCGATGGTGCTCGCTACTTTTTGGGTGACGACCAGCGCGCGGTCGTCCGGGCTGAACACGACATCGCCCGGAACGGCGATCGGCGAACTCAGCATCTTGGTCGAGTCCGGCAACGGCGCGAGCTTGCCGTCAGCGGCAATCGTGAATCCGGTAATCTGATTGCCCGCCACGGAGCCGTCCATCGCGTAGAGCAGCTTGCCAGAGTGAGAAAGGCTCACGCTCAGCGGCTGATCCCCTGCATAGATCTTCTGCAGGAACGTAAGCTGCGTCCCGTTCACGGCGAACACCGTGATGTCGTCGCTTCCCGGGTTGCACGCGTAGAGGAAGCGATGATCGCTGCTGAGCATCAAGCCGCCTTGCGTATCGAAGTCCACGCCGATGCCGTTGCCGCGCGTGGGAAAGCGGCCGGTCTGGGTCAGTTTGCCGTCTACCGCCCGACTGAAGGCGACGACTTCATTGTTGCCCGCTCGATTGGTCATCGCGAAGACCGCGCCAGCCGTTCTGAATTGCGCATGCGCGCTCGTTGCCGCACCCATGAGGGCCAGAGGCACGAGGGCACGTGTCACGAGAGTTCTGAAATGTGTTGGCATCTGTTCCTCCGGGGTTTCAGGTATCGGCGAGAGTTGGGGCGGCGGATTGAGCGAGCAGTCGCGATACGTGGGTCAGGCCTGCGCCTTGCCTCGTGCAGCCGTGCATCCGCCGAGCAGCGCGAGGCCGGTCGCGAGCAACAGCAGGCCGACCGGCTCGGGAACCGATGTCGAACTACCGCCCTGGATCAGCACGGCTGAATCGACATTCCCATCGACCGCATCCGCAATCGTGAACTGAATGGTGTTCACCGCAGTGGTGGAAACGTTCGCCGATGCCGTCAGCAGTGTCGTTATTCCGCCGTAATTGAACGGCGTCGTCGGGTCAGAATATTGCGTGAAGAAGCTCGAGTTAACGCCAGCATTCACGCTGTTGATCGAGACCGGCACCGTTGTCCCGGGAACCAGGGCCACGTTCGTGCCATTGACGAAGATCGCGAATGGGTCGCCAAAGCTGCCGATCGAAGCCGGGTACTCCGCCGAGGCGAAGGCATAATTCAGGAACACCGTCGGGTTCGCGCTCGTGAACTGGGTCGTTAGCACAACCGCGTCAAAGGTGGGAGTTCCACTGAGTGCAGACAGCACAGGGCTACCATTCCCGCCCAAGTCCGCGCTCCCACCGCCGGTGTAGGTGCCGGTTGCAGACGAAGCCACCCCGGTCGATAGGATAACGCCAGAGGGGATAGTATATCGACCGAAGCTGCCGCCCGTCTGCGAATACGGGCCGGAATCGAAGCCTGTGAAGGTGCCGGATTGGCCAGGTTGCGAGCTGAGCGTGGGTGTCCCGGTGATCGTGATGCCAGACCCGAAAATCGCCTGCGCTAAGGCCAACGGATTATCGGTGAGATTGACTACAAGTGTAGCTTCGGCTGGGTGGGCGACGCTGATCGCGCCACAAGCAAGTAATGCCAGGGTGGTTCGCTGCAACCGAGAGTTCATCGACTTTCTCCCGATTTAACAGCCACACAGGTGGGCACGAAGATCGCGAAAGGACCGGGCGAGCCGATGTGGCCTGAAAGGCCCGCCGCCTTGGCGGTCTGGGGGATGGTGACGGCGCGCGCGCCTGCGGACATCATCGATGCCGCGAGCGCAATGCCGCTCAGTAACTGAATTCGTCTCACCTCGGCCTCCTCGAAGTGGAACGCGTGCGTGCGTTCCCGTCCGAGCACCTTACCAGCGGCAGAGAAGTTGGTGGCACCAAAGTGGTGCCGGATCGTCCCATAGACGTGCGGGCACGTCCGTAGCATAGCGTACGCTTAGGCAAGCTGAAACGAACCATTGTCGAGGGCGAGCTATCCGCGCAAATCGACGATCTCGAGCCGCAGCTGACCCGCCACGGTTACGACGCGAAGTCGATCGCGGACCAATTCGGAGCCAAGTCCGCTGAGGTCGTGCAGCTGTTCCGCGGCGCGCGCGACGCAGGTCGCGCGCGCGAACTCGTCGACGAAATGCGCGCCGCCGCGCTGCCCGTATGAACGTCTCACTCTGCGTGCTTCGGTGCTCGATGATCTCGCGTCCGTCTCACCGATCGTGCGCTTAGGATCATGGAATGTGCGTCGGGCGGCGCTATCCGTCTCACGTTAATGTGGGTCGAGAGACGCATCTATCTCGCGTCGGGCGTCGGATGATTGCGCGCGGCTACAGCTATGTATGTGCTAACGGCATCGCAGGAAGCCAACTTGATTTATAGTGAGGTGTAGTGAGTGACGGGATGCGCCAGCGATATCCTTCAGGTTCGCCACCATTGTGTGCGGGCAGGCGCGATCGATCCGGAGCTATCGCGCGATGAGGGCGGTCGAGCAGCTCGGAATCGCAAAGTACGCCCAGCCGGTGCTCGTGGCGGGTCCGCTACTCGTAGGCGGACTCGATACGGACGGCTGACCCTCCGTCGGGGTTCCACCGGAGTTCGAGGCGTGCGTAGGGTCCGCGTCTCTGTTCAGCTGAACAAACGACAGGTTTCGGGATTAGGATTGGTTCACGGAAAGTCTTGAATTGGGCGCAAGGCGGTCGGCGGCTGTTTGACGGTGGCAGGTTCGCCGATCGAGCGGCTCATGGATGACCGGCTTCGTAACGGGCAGGGCGGCGCGTGGGACGGTCCCCACGTAGCTTGCGTCCGCTGGGCGCGTATTGTGTCCTCACCCACCGTTCCGAGTGGAAGGCAAACTCCAGAAACTGGACGAGGGCGTCGACCTGGTCGTCGTTGCGTCCGTCGGGGAAGGCGACGAGCTCGTGACGGAGCGGCTGCAGCCAGTCGGCGGACGCCGGCAGCCGATAATCGCCGGTCGCAAGTTGGGCGGTGCGTCCGGCGAGCCGGTCGAGCTTGCTGCCCTTGGGTATCGGACACAGAAGCTTGCCGGGCAGCTTCGCCCGCCTCGCCTCCTGGTAGAGCGCGTGGCCCGTTGAGGCGCCTTCGATCAACAAGACATCCGCCTTCCACTGGCGATGCCAGGCAAGCACACGAGCGCGCAAATCGGGAAACTCGCGGCGGACCCGGATCAGATCGAGCAGATACCATTTGCCATCGCGAAAGCCCCAGGTCATGCCAACCGAGAAGTCCGATGTCGCGCGATCGGTGGCCGCGGTGTCCCAGCTCTGGACGATGCGGTGGAAGGTGTCGCGCTCGGGCGGTCGTCGTACTGCCCGAACCAGCTTAGCCGGATTTGGCTGCCATCCGCGATGATCGGGTTCTGCTGATATTGCGCGCCGAAGAACCGGTTGCCGAGCTCGAGCCGGCGCTGCTCCAAGAACTCGATCGGCACGCGCTCGGGATGCAGAAGATCGCCCTTGCGGCGCTTCCACACCCGCGCGCGCGTGAGTGGGATCAGCTCGTCGTGCTCGGCGATGGCGGGGAGGTTGAGGTGGTGCCAGCACCGCGCTCGAGCAGCCAGCCGACGATATCCTCTTCGTGCAGCCGTTGCTGGATTACGATGATGCGGGCGTTTGCCGGATCGTCGAAGCGGGAGAGCAGACTGTTCTGGTAGAACTGGATCGCCGCCTCGCGACCGAGCGGCGTCAGCGCCTCGTCGGCCTTGTGCAGGTCGTCGATGATCAGGATGTTGGCGCCAAAGCCGGTGACCGCGCCCCCGGTCGAGATCGCACGCCATTCGCCGCCCGCCGTCGTGCCGAAGACATGGCTCTTGTCCTTGCCGCGTGGGACGTGCGTGCCCGGAAACAGCCGCTGATAGCGCGCGTCGCCCACGAGCGTGCGCGCCTTTTCGGCATGCAGGCGCGACAGCTCGAGACCGTAGCTCACGATCATGAACTTGAGCGACGGATCATGCCCGAGCGCCCATGCGGGGAAGCTCACCGACGCCATCTCGGACTTGCCGTGGCGCGGCGGCACGGTGACGATCAACCGCTTGCACTCACCCTGGTGGACGCGCTCGAGCTGATGACACATGGCGTCGATATAGGGTGCCATGACGAGCCGCTGGTCCGGGTGGCCGATGGCGAACGCGCGCATGTGGAACGCAAGCAACGACCGGCGGCAAAGCTCGTCGACGATCCTCGTTTGTCGCGCGGGATCGAGCGCGCGGACGTCAAAGGTCATCGCGGCCCCCGAATGGCTGTGCTTGGTCGGCGCGATAAGGTTCGAACAGTTGGTCGATGATGTGCGCGTCCTCAGGCGCGAGCTTCGACGCCGGTGTCGAGACCGGCGTTTCCGCTGGCTCGGGGACGCTTCGTCCCCAATGGTCGAGCATCGTCTGGATCGCCCTAATGTCCCCCTTAGCAGCGAGTTCGCGCAGCTTGTTGAAGCCAAGCTCGATCGCGTTCATCCGGCGCTCGCCAGCGGGGTTCCTCACGACCACCGTCTCGCCGAAGACGGCGCGCGCCATGGTGTTGAGGCTCTTGGCGCCTTTTGGGCGGCCCTTGGGATTGCCCGACTGGCCAGGCTTGAACCGGCGATGCCGCGGCGGCTTGCGATAACCGACATCATAGTCCGTTGTTGCCGACGACAACGGAGCAGGCCCGTTACCGGGAACAACGGGGCGCCTGCGAGGTCGCGCATTGAGCTGCTGCATATCAATTACGCGTGTGGGCGCGACGGCGGGAGCGTCGTCAACACCGCTTTGAGCCGTGAGCGTGGGCCGTTGCATGGGGCGAATGGGCATTTTGGAAATCCTTTAAGAAAGGGCCGGCAGCCGCGAAGCTGCCGCCGACGATCAGGCGGCTTCGGAGACGAAGCCCGCGTTGGCGGCGGCGTCAGCGATGCATGTATGGTGCCATTTTCGCTCAAGGTTGACTTCAGCAAAGCTCTGTCCGGTCGAGGCAAGCACGGCCTGCTCGCCGGTCATTGTCTCCCAACGGCGGATCGCGGTATCGACATAGGCCGGGTCGATCTCGATGCCGTGGCCACACCGACCCGTCCGCTCGGCCGCAAGCAGCGTCGTGCCCGACCCCATGAACCCGTCGAGCACGATGTCGCCGGGACGGCTGACGTCGCGGATCGCATCGGCGACGAGCGCGACCGGCTTGACGGTGGGGTGGTCAGCCAGATCGGCCGTGCGCGTGCGGCCAAAGCTGTTGACGCCAGCGTAGTCCCAAACGTTCGTCCGATAGCGGCCGTGTTTGCCGAGCTCGACATCCCGCGACCTCGATCGCGAGCGCATCGATCTCGCCGACTTCAAAGCCGGTGACCTCGATGCTGAAGTCGGGGATCTCGAGCAGGATCTCCTGCATGCCGATAGAGCAGTTCCCGGTTCCACGTCGCTTTCTCGCAGAGCCGATTGGCCGCGATGCTGAATGCCCGCGCCCGGCCCCTGGTCAGATGCGAGACACGAAATGCCGGATAGTGCGTCAGGCCGTTCCGGCGCGCCGCCTCGATGCGCGCATGGCCGGCGAGCAAGACGTCGTCATCATCGACCATGGCGGAATCGAAGATCTCGAACTCGCGCATCGCCGCCGTGAGTTGGACGAGTTTCTGCTCGCTATGTTGGCGCGCATGGTGATCGCGCGCCTTGAACCGCGCAATCGGCAGCCAGTGAACCTCGCCCAGCTGGTTGCGCATCTTACGATCGTGCGAGCCAGCGAAGCCGATCCAACTGAGTCGCTAAAAGCTGAGACTATTCGGCGCTCCGCAGAAAACACGCTTAGACCCGGGGGAATCAGCCCCCTTCGGACGCATCGGCTTCAGCCTCGAACGCCCGCCGCCCGCGTCGTCCCCAGAGCTCGATCGCACGCTCGCGATCCTCGCCTGCTAGGCGATCGGCGACTGCGAGGAACGCGCCCAACAGCACCGCGCGATCGTCGCCTGCGAGATTGATCAGCCCGGCCTTCGCGACGAGGCCACCGAGTTCGATCAGGTGGCGGGTGCGCTCGCGGCGGGTCACGACCCATGCGCGGGTGTCGGTGCGTGCACGGGCGGCGTCACACCGATGCCGCACCGTCGTTGTCCGGCGTAGCGCTTGCATTACCGCCAGCATTCCCGCCCGCAGTTCCGCGTGGCCGCCTCTGAAGGAAGGCTTGGCCGCGTTTGCGCCAGCTCTCCTTTCGTGCCGGATTATTGGCTTCGACGATGGACAGCAGGCCCCCCGCGAGCGTGTCGACATCGACAACCCCTGGGGCAGGCGGACGATGTGGCGGATGTGGTCGCCTTCCTTGCGTTAATCGAGAAAACTCGGGTCGAGCTTTTCCATTCGCCTGCGAATGAGCGGCCAGACCAGCTTGTTCGCAGTAACCTCGCCCATCTTGAGGCTGATGTCGTGGACCTGCTCGACCGAGCCCGGCGGGGGGACGGCGAGGTTTTCGCGGCCGGCGGAGAGTGCCGCGACCTGCATCGCGCAGGCGCGTTCGAGGAAATACATGCGCGTGAACGCCTCGCCGATCGAGGTGCCGACGGTGAGTGTACCGTGGTTGCGCAGGATCATGTGGTTTTTCCGGCCCATGTGGGCGATCAGGCGCTCGCGCTCGTCGAGGTCGACCGCGATGCCTTCGTAAGCATGATACGCGATGTCCTGAACGACGCTGCCCGAGGCCTGGCTGATCGGGAGCAGCCCGAACTCCATCATCGAGACCGCCGTGCCGGCGATCGTGTGAAGGTGCATGACGCTGTTCACGTCCGGGCGACCCATTTGCAGCGCGGAGTGTATGGTGAAGCCGGCGGGGTTCTGCGGCATCCCGTTATCGATGCGGCTCTTGCCGTTGCCATCGATCGTCAGGAGCGAGGAGGCGGTGATCTCCTCAAAGCCCAGGTGGAAGGGGTTGAGCAGGAAGGCGAACGCGGGGCCGGGGACGCGCGCGCTGAGGTGGGTGAAGCTGAGATCGTCCCAGCCATGAGCCGCGACCGCGCGGTAGGCGCAGGCGAGGTCCTGCCGGAGCGCCCATTCTTCCGGGGAAACCTGATCGCGGACGCTGCGGAGCTTAAGAACGGTGGCCATGACGCGGGCTCCTGCTTGGACGCGCGTGATATACGGCGGGAACGGCTAAACCGCCACTCGCGCGGCGATCGCCGGGTGGGGGTCGTAGCCTTCGATCGTGAAATCCTCGAAGACGTAATCGTCGATGCTCAAGCGCGGCGCGGCGATCCGCAGGCGAGGGAAGGCGCGGGGTTCGCGCGCGCGCTGTTCGGCGACGAGATGGCCGTGGTTCTCGTAGACGTGCGTATCGCCCCCCATCCAGGTGAGCGTGCCCGGCGCGAGGCCGACATGGCGGGCGAACAGGTGGATGAGAACGGCCGCCTCGAACAGGTTGAACGGCAGGCCGAGCCCGATATCGCACGAGCGCTGGAACAGAATGCCGTGCAGGCGGCCGTTCTCGACGAAATACTGGTAGGTCATGTGGCAGGGTGGCAGCGCCATCCGCGGCAGGTCCGCGACGTTCCAGCCCGTGAACAGAAGGCGGCGCGAGGTCGGATTGCGACGCAGGTCTTGGATCAGCGCGGCGATCTGATCGATCTCGGTGCCATCGGGCGCGGTCCAGCGACGCCATTGTTTCCCATAGATGGGGCCGAGATCGCCCCAGCGCGCGGCGAAAGCATCGTTGTCTAGGATGCGCGCCTCGAACGCGTCGCGGGTGAGCGTCTCGCCGGTTTCGCGGGCGTGGGCAGCGAGCGGCCAATCGGTCCACAGATGGACACCTTGGGCGACGAGCGGGCGGATATTGGTTTCGCCCGACAGGAACCATAGGAGTTCGCGCAAGGCCGCTTTCCAGGCGATGCGCTTGGTGGTGACGAGCGGCACCGTGCCGTCCGAGAGATCAAAGCGTAGCGTTTCGCCAAAGAGCGCGCGTGTGCCGACGCCGGTGCGATCGACGCGCGGCATCCCCGTATCCCACGCGCGGCCGAGCAGGACGAGGTATTGACCTTCCGGGTGATCCATCGCGCGCGTTTAGCGCGGCACCGCATTGCGCACCATCGCTGGCTTGATGGCGTGCGCGCCCGGTTTACCTTGCCGTAGTCCCGGCGGCCATGGCGGGTCCGACCCGATGCGCTTCACCCATGCGCTCAACCGCGTCGAGTTTGGTGTGGAAGGGCTGCCAGTCGTCCGCATCGGCGATGGCGGACCAGATCGCCTCGACATCATGGATCAACATGGTCTGGGGCGCGGCTTCGGACCAATAGGGGTGGGCGAGCGCGTCTGACGTGGGTTTGTAGGCGGCGAGTGCGGTTCGCAGATCGGTCCACTCCGGCGCGTCGTAGCCGCGCGCGCGCGAGGTGCCGCCGCGCCAATCAAACCAGAAGCGGTCGAGCGGGGCCTGCGTGGCGGTAAGCGTGGCCTCGAGCGTGCGGAGCAGGGCGAGGTCGGGCGCTTCGCCCCGGGGCTGGACACCCAGGCGAGCGAGCATCGCGGTGGCGAGTTCGGCGGCGTAGGCTTGCGGGAAGGACTGGAGCGCGGGGAGGAGGGTGTCAGCCTCGGCGAGTGGGCGGAGCGCCTTGGCGAGCTGGAGGAGGTTCCACTGGATCGCCTCGGGCTGGCGCGCGTAAGCGTAGAGGCCCGCGTGATCGAAATAGGCGGCGGTGAAGGCGGCGTCCCAGGCGGGGAGGAAGCGCCAGGGGCCGTAGTCGAAACTCTCGCCGGTGACGTTGATGTTGTCCGAGTTGAGGACGCCGTGGACGAAGCCCGCCGCCATGAGGCGCGCGGTGGTGCGCGCGGTGGCGGCGACGGTGTGGGCGAGGAGGTGAGCGACGAGGTGGGCTGCATTGGGGGCGGCCTGCTCTGCGGTCCCGGACGCTCTCCCTGCGGCTTCGCCGCTGTCCCTGCCCCCGATGGGGGAGGGTAGAAGATGGCGGATGACGTAGGCGACAAGTTCGGCCAAGTTTTCGTTTTCGCCGAGGTAGGCGAGGCGCTGGAAGGTGCCGATGCGGATGTGGCCGTGAGAGAGCCGCACGAGGACGGCGGAGCGGGTGGGGCTGGGTTCGTCGCCGCGCTGCAGGGCCTCGCCGGTTTCCACGATCGACAGCGTGCGCGAGGTCGGAACGCCGTGCGCTTCGAGCATGGTGGTCGCCAACGCCTCGCGGACCGCGCCCTTGAGCGTCAGGCGACCGTCGCCCGCGCGGCTGTAGGGCGTAGTGCCGGAGCCTTTGGTGCCGAGATCGAGCAGGCGACCGTCAGTGGCGTTGAACTGGGCGAATAGGAAGCCGCGACCGTCGCCCAGATCGGGGTTGTAATGGCGGAACTGGTTGCCGTGGTAGCGCAGCGCGAGTGGCTGCGGCAGGCTGCCGGGAAAGGGCTCGAAGCGGGCGAGGTGGGCGAGCCATTCGGGATCGGTGAGCGTATTCAGGCCGATTTCGGCGGCGGCTCTGTCGTTGCGATAGCGCAGGCGGTGCTCGGGGAAGCGGGCAGCGGCGACGGCGTCGTAGAAATCGGGGCCGAGCTGTTCGATCGCGCGGGAGGGCGTGGGGGTCATGCGGTCTTCAATGGACGGGGCGGGGCCGAGGGCGCAAATGGCGGGAATGTTCGAAGACCGATTCTACGAGGGCGCGGGCGGGGTGCGGCTGCACTACCGCGATTACGCGGGCGCGGCGGATCGCCCGCCCGTCCTCTGCCTGCATGGGCTGACGCGCAACGCGCGCGATTTCGAGGGGGTGGCGGCGCGGCTCGCGGTGGAAGGGTGGCGGGTGATCGTGCCCGATATGCGGGGCCGGGGGCTGAGCGCGTGGGCCGATCCGGCGAGCTACGCGCTGCCGGTGTATCTGAAGGACGTGGACGCGCTTACGGCGCATGCGGGATTCGACCGGGCAGTCTATGTGGGCACCTCAATGGGGGCGCTGCTGACGATGCTGAGCGCGGCGGCGCGGCCCGGGCGGGTGGCGGGGGCGTGCCTCAACGACATCGGGCCGCTGATCGAGCACGCGGGGCTGGAGCGGATCGCGGGCTATCTGGGGCGCGTCGGGCCGTTCGCGAATTGGGCGGGCGCGGCGGCGGCGATCGCGGCGAGCGATGGGCCGACGTTCCCCGTCTACAGCACGGCGGACTGGGATGTGCACGCTCGGCGGCGGTTGCGGGCGGGGGTGGACGGGATCGTGGCGGACTATGACCCGCGCGTGGCGGACGGCTTCTCGGCCGATCCGGGCGAGGGGGCGAACGCACTGTGGCCGATGTTCGACGCGCTGGCCGGGGTGCCGTTGGTCTCGGTGCGTGGCGCGTGTTCGGATTTATTCACGGCGGTGACGCAGGAGGCGATGGCGGCGCGCGTGGCGGGGTTGGACGTCGTGGTCGTGCCCGGCGTGGGCCATGCGCCGGGCCTGGAAGAAGCGGAGGCGATGGCGGCGCTGGACCGAGTGTTGGGGCGGGTATTGGCGGGGAGGTAGGGCCTACCGCGATCAGCCACGATGCGCGTCGGCGGGTGATGTTCCCCAGATGGCGCGGAGTGCACGGTCGCGGCCGCAGCCGATGCGATAGGCACCGTACTGGACGGGGTTCTTGTCGTGGTAATCCTGATGATAGCTCTCGGCGGGGTAGAAGGGAACGCCGTCCCGGACTTCGGTCGCGACGGGTCGGCCATGGAAGCGCGGCATCGCGGCGACGACCGCCTTGGACGCTTGCGCGACGCGCTTCTGTTCGGGGGTAAGGGCGAAAATCGCGGTTTTGTATTCGTCGCCACGGTCGCAAAAGGTGCCACCCGTGTCGGTGGGATCGATCATATGCCAGTAGGCGTCCACGACGTGCGCGTAGCTGATCCGGGCTGGATCGTAGGTGACGCGAATACCCTCGCGGTGGCCGGTGTCGCCCGCCGACACCTGCGCGTAGCTGGGGCTGGGCACGTGGCCGCCGACATAGCCGACCTGCATCTGGACGACACCCGGCAGCGGCGCGAAATCGGACTCGCTGGACCAGAAACAGCCGCCCGCGAAAACGGCGGTCTCGGTGTGCGCGGGCGTGATCGCCCGCGCGCGCGCGGGCTGGCCGTGGATGGCGGCGGCGGTGCCCAGCAGGGCGAGGCCGGTGACGGCGGCGAGGAGGCGGGTGCGGAGCATTGGGATCAAGCCTTGGCGGGAGCGAAGCGGAGCGCGACACCGTTGATGCAATGGCGCTTGCCCGTGGGCGGCGGGCCGTCGTCGAAGATGTGGCCCAGATGGCCGCCGCAGCGCGCGCAATGTTCTTCGACGCGGGTCATGAACAGGCTGGCATCGGTTTTGGTTTGCGTGGCGCGGGGGACCGCGGCGTAGAAGCTGGGCCAGCCGGTGCCGGACTCGAACTTGGTGCGGCTATCGTAAAGCGGCAGCGCGCAGCCTGCGCAGGCAAAGGTGCCGTAGCGGTGTTCATTCAGCAGCGGGCTGGTGCCCGCGCGCTCGGTATCCTCGTGGCGGAGCACGTCGTAGGCGGCGGGGGCGAGGCGCGCGCGCCACTGCGCGTCGGTCAGCGTGAGGGGGTAACGCGCGGGCGCGGGACCGGCAGCGCGCGCTGGCGGCAGGCGGGTGGCGAGGAGGCCAGCGCCCGCGAGCGCGGCTGTGGTAAGAAGGGTGCGGCGGTTCACGAAGGCCTCCAAGTGCGATGCGGGTCACACATTGTTATTCGTGGGTGCGCAGGAAAGGTTTCAGGCGGAAGGCCATTGCGCGCAGGGTCGCAGGCGGGCGGGGACCCTTCTCCCAACTTCGTCTAAGCTCACCAGGAAGCTCGCGACCGCTTTGTTTACCTCTTCCCGTCGAGGAGAGGGTTTAAACACTTGCTAGCGTGCGTTCGCGTAGATGTTGACCAGGCGATAGAGGTAATCGCGGCCATCATAGACCGATTTCGTCCGGATATGCTCGTTCAGGCCGTGGATGCCACCGTAATCGAGTTCGCTGAAAATGCCCGGCACACCGTAGACCGGGATGCCGCGCGCGAAGAGAAAAATGCCGTCGGACGCGCCGGTGCTCATCGTGGGAATGATCGGTACGCCGGGGAACATCTCGGCGGCGAGTTTGGTCGCGGGGTCGAGCACCTTGGGGTTGAGCGGCGGGGAGCCCGGCGTCGGGCGGACGGGGGGACGAGGGTCACCTTGACCGCCGGGTCGGCGATGGTCGCTTCAAGGATACGCTGCACGTCGGTCACGGGCTCGCCCGGCGCGATGCGGCAGTTGATGTTGGCGGTGGCGCGCTGGGGAAGCGCGTTGTTGGCGTGGCCGGCCTGCGCGAGCGTGGCGACGCAGGTGGTGCGTAGCATCGAATGGTAGGTCGCGTCGCGGCTGACGATGGCGTTCGCGGCAGCATCGTTCGGGTTGGCGACGATCGCGGCCATCGCGGGCCCCATCGGTGCGGGCTCGATCCGGCTCATCGCGGTGAAGAAGGCGGTGGAGGTAGCGTTCAGGTGGACGGGGAACTCGTGCGCGTCCACCTTCACGACCGCCTGGGCGAGCTGGACGATCGCGTTGGGCTTGGTCGGCCGTGAGCTGTGGCCGCCGGGATTGGTGACGAGGAACTGGTAATTCTGCGTCGCCTTCTCGCCCACCGTCATACTGAGATCGAGCCGCTTGCCGTCCGGCGCGACACGCCCGCCGCCGCCTTCGTTGAGCGCGAATTCGGCGTCGATCAGGTCGCGTTTGTTATTGGCGAGGTATTGCGCGCCGTTGAAGGCGTAGGTCGTCTCCTCGCCGCAGGTGAGCGCGAGCTTGACCGTGCGGCGGGGCGGGGTGCCTGCCTGCTTGAGGCGGATCATCGTGTCCGCCCAGATCGCGGCCTGGGCCTTATCGTCGGATGCGCCGCGCGCGTAGAAGAAGCCGTTTTCCTCGACGAGGGTGAAGGGATCGCGCGTCCAGTCGGCGCGGTTGGCCTCGACGACGTCGATATGGCCGAGCAGCAGGATCGCCTTGGCGGCGTGGTCGGTGCCGGGCAGCACCGCGACGATACCGCCGTCCTTGGGGTGATCGGGTCCCGCGAAATAGGTGATTTGACTATCCGTGTACCCCGCCGCCTTCAGCCGCGCGCCGATCTGCGCGGCGGCCTGCGTGCAGTTGCCGACGCTGAGCGTGGTGTTGGTCTCGACCAACTCCTTATACAGCGCGCGGAACCGCGCCTGATCGGGGCGAAGCGCCTGGGCCTGCGCGCTCGACACTGTCGCGGCCAGCGCGGCCGCCAGGATCATTGCCTTCACATCGGTCTCCTCGGGTGAGCCATGATGCTAGACCGGTAACGACCGGCGGGGAAGAGGCGAGTTACCATCCCCGAAACGACCCGGCTTTACGGGTTAACCCGTAAAGAAATGCCCTCTCTTTCAGGATTATCCGTAGCTAGCCCGCGCCCGTTTGCTTGACCTACAATCCGCATGAGATTGCGAAGCGGAGGTAAGTCATGGTCGCAGGCATTGATCCATCGGTCGGTGGAGTGAACTCGGGCGGAATACCCCCGACTTCCTCTCCCGACCCCATCGATCCGCGGGCCACCCTGTTCGCCGCCGCCCGCTCGCCCGATCCCCTCGTCAGCGGCTCCGCGCGGCGCACATTGGACGCGCAGACCGGCAGCCGCGCCGACACCAACGCGCTCCTCGACGCGCATACCCATCACGTCGCCGCGCAGACCGGATCCGGGACGCATCCTGTGACCGGCGTCAAGCACCACGTTGATCGTCCGATCGAAGTCTGGTCGAGCGTCACCCATCGCCATGATGGGACGACACGGTCCACCGTCCACATCGATGTCCGCGCCAATCTCACGATCGACGGCGGCAACCTACCTCCGGCCAAGACCGCTGCCGCGCGAACGCACGAAATCAACGCGAAAGCCAACGAGATCAAGCAGCACATCGAGCAGGATTTCTCGCACACCTACCGCGACACCCACGGCAACACGACGCGCTACGTCGCCCACGTCGACATGAAAGTCGGCGCACCGCAGACGGCGAGCCGCGAACAGTTTGTCATTGTACACGCTGGCGATCAAAGTCTCGATCACGGGCGCACGGGCGTATTAGGGCAAGCTCCAGACTTCGAACGAGGACACGCCGCATACCTGAGCGACAAAGCTTTAGTTCGCACGGCTCCACACGAGTTTGGTCACCTAGCTGGCTTGCATCACACGCACGATGACAGCGCTAATCCTCTTCATGATCTGCCGCGCGAAGATCTCATGACGCAAACGCGGTACTCCGAGTCCGAACACCTTACGAGGTCGCAGCTACGCTCTATTTTTAAAGACGCGTTATTTCGGTGAGAGTGGCGCCCAGTCTTAAATCTCAAAGGTTGTTTTTACTAGCTCTTGCAGCTGCTGGTTACATAGTTTCGTGCAAAGCCGCGGAACCTGCTATCAATAATAAGTACAATATCGACATTGTGTTCGATAATTTCACTAACGATCATGTAAAGCTGTACGTAGACGGCAAGCTGATCGTAAACCGGCCAATGTCAATTGAAAAGGGATCTGAAACTACAGGATTAGCCTATTCACAGAAAGTTAAGCTCAACCGCTGCAGCCGGTTTGACATTCAAGCTCGCCGATTCCACATTGTGAAAACTGTTTGCGTAGACCACCATGTCGAATCAATATTCATAGGTGGTGGTCGTTTTAAACCTAGGATTGCAGTTTCTCATGGGGAGACTGGACTTGATTGAACAGTTTAACTTGCGACGAATTCGTTTGGCACTAGAGCAGATTCCGTTCAGTATGCATCGTATCCGGCGGCGGCGAAGTAGTTCCGGCATTTGCGGCGGGTGAAACGGTCGATGCCTTGGCCGATCGCGCGCCACAGCGCGTCTGGGGTGCGGGCGGCGGCTTTACGAAGTAGGGCCTTGAGCTTGGAGAAGGCCATCTCGATGGGGTTGAAGTCGGGCGAGTAGGGCGGGAGGAAGCGCAGCTGCGCACCACGGGCTTCGATGGCGGCGCGCGCGGTGGCGCTTTTGTGCGCGGGCAGGTTGTCGAGGATGACGATGTCGCCGCGCCTGAGTGTGGGAGCGAGCACGTCCTTTGCCCAGGCGGCAAACCACTCGCCCGTCATCGGTCCGTTCAGCACGAGCGGCGCGGTCATGCCCCAAAGCCGCAGCGCGCCGATGAAGGTGGTGGTGTGCCAATGACCGTGGGGGACCGCCATGCGCAGCCGCTCGCCCTTGGGTGCGCGGCCGTGCAGGCGGGCCATCTTGGTGCTCGCGCCGGTCTCGTCGACGAAGATCAGGCGCCTGGGATCGAGGCTGGTCTGCGCCCGAAACCAGGCGCGGCGACGTTTGAGCACGTCGGGGCGATCCTGCTCGGCGGCGTGGCCGGTCTTTTTTTGCGCGTGATCCGGCGTCGGCGGAAGAAGCGCCACAGCGTCGCCACAGCCAAGCTGATCCCGTCTTGGGCCAGCGCCGCGCGCAGCTCGGCGAGCGTGCCGTCGGGGGCCGCTTCATACGCGGCCAGGATTTGGGAGGCGTGCGCTTCGGTCGTGCGGCTGCGCATGTCGCCGCCCTGCCGCTTGGGCGCGGCGCTTCCCCGGTCGCGCTGACGCTGCGCCCACCGCACCGCCGTCGCCGCGCTGATCCCGAAGCGCGCCGCCGCCGCCCGCCGCGACATGCCCGCCCCGATCGCGTCCACGACCCGAACCCGAAGATCTACCGAAAGCGGCTTGCCCATCACCACCGGCCTCCTTCCCCGGTGGCCAGCCTGAATCAGACCTCAGCGAGGATGGAAATCCCCCATCGATTCACGACGGTGGATAACTGCTCTAGAGCGCCCAATCCCCAACCATCGCCACCCCTTGTCGTTGATCCCTCGCGCCCACCCGCCTACACCGCGCGAAACCGCCGAGGCCCATGCATGAACAAGATCAAGGTGAAGACCCCCGTCGTCGAGATGGACGGGGACGAGATGACGCGCATCATCTGGCAGTGGATCCGCGAGCGGCTGATCCTGCCATTCCTCGACATCGACCTGATCTATTTCGATCTGGGCATGGAGCACCGGGACGCGACCGACGACAAGGTGACCGTGGAGGCCGCCAACGCGATCCGCCAATACGGCGTGGGCGTGAAGTGCGCGACGATCACGCCCGACGAGGCGCGCGTGGAGGAGTTTCACCTCAAACGCATGTGGAAATCGCCTAACGGGACGATCCGCAATATCCTGGGCGGCGTGGTGTTCCGCGAGCCGATCGTGATCCAGTCGATCCCCCGGCTCATTCCGGGATGGACTTCGCCGATCGTGGTCGGCCGTCACGCGTTCGGGGACCAGTACCGCGCGACCGATTTCCTGATCCCGGGCCCGGGCAAGCTGGTGATGACGTTCGTCGGCGAGGACGGGACCAAGATCGAGCACGAGGTGTTCCAGTATCCGAGCGCCGGCGTGGCGATGGGGATGTATAATCTCGACGACTCGATCCGTGATTTCGCGCGGGCTTGTCTGAACTATGGCTTGCAGAGGAACTGGCCGGTTTATCTCTCGACCAAGAACACAATCTTGAAGGCCTATGACGGACGCTTCAAGGATCTGTTCCAGCAAGTCTTCGACGCCGAGTTCAAGACCGCGTTCGCCAAGGCGGGGATCGTATACGAGCACCGGCTGATCGACGACATGGTCGCGAGCGCGCTCAAGTGGAGCGGCAACTATGTCTGGGCGTGCAAGAATTATGACGGGGACGTGCAGTCCGACATGGTGGCGCAGGGCTTCGGCTCGCTGGGCCTGATGACGTCGATCCTGCTCACCCCCGACGGCAATACGGTCGAGGCCGAGGCCGCGCACGGGACGGTGACGCGGCATTACCGGATGTACCAGCAGGGCAAGCCCACCAGCACCAACCCGATCGCGAGCATCTTCGCGTGGACGGGCGGGCTCAAGCAGCGCGGGCGGCTGGACGGAACGCCCGATGTGTCCGCCTTTGCCGAGACGCTCGAGCGGGTGTGCGTCGAGACGGTGGAAAGCGGCGCGATGACCAAGGATCTGGCGTTGCTGGTGGGGCCGGAGCAGAGCTGGATGACGACCGAGATGTTCTTCGATGCGGTGGTGGACAATCTGCAGAAGGCGATGGCGGCGGGAGCATAGCCGCGATCCTGTTGTAGCAACCGTCATCCCGGCCTTGTGCCGGGATCCCGAAACGTGCGGTGCCTGGCAAGTCCGGGGCGTGTTTCTGCTCGGCGTTCCGGCACAAGGCCGGGATGACGGATCGACCTGCTGGCCTCCCCTTGCCGGCGGCGTGGTTCGGGCAAACCGGTCGGGAACGCGCGCAGGTCGCTACACCGGCGCGTCCGGGGTGCGACCTCGCGGCAAACGTGGAGATATCCGACGCTTGCGGAACGCCGACCCGGCGGGCGCGGGCGGCGCTGCGGAACGATCGTGCGCGCACACGCTTTTAGGGGCTAGTAACCCGACCAGGAGATCGACCCATGCCCACCGTCCGTACTCGTGATGGTGTCAACCTCTACGTCAAGGACTGGGGCCAGGGCCGTCCGGTGGTGCTGATCCACGGTTGGCCCGTGAACGCCGATATGTGGGAATATCAGGCCCCTGCGCTGGTGGACGCGGGGTTTCGCGTGATCGCTTATGATCGGCGGGGCTTCGGGCGCTCGGACCAGCCGGCGACCGGCTACGATTACGATACGTTGACCAACGATCTGGAGGACGTGCTCGATCAGGCGGGCGCGCGGGGCGCGGCGTTGGTCGGCTTTTCGATGGGCGGCGGCGAGGTGGCGCGGTTTCTGGGGCGGCACGGCGGCCGATCGCTGTTCAAGGCGGTGCTGATCGGATCGGTGGTTCCGGGCATGCTCAAGAGCGACGCGAACCCCGACGGGGTGGAGCAGGCGCAGTTCGACCAGATGATCGATGGGCTGAAGAAGGACCGGCCCGCGTTCCTGGCCACGTTCGGCAAGATGTTCGTGGGCGCGGGGCTGATCTCCAAGCCGGTGTCGAGCGAGATGATGGAGTGGATGCAGGAAATGGCGCTGATGGCGAGCCCGATCGCCACGGCGGAATGCGTGCGCGCGTTCGGCACCACCGATTTCACGCGCGATCTGCGCGGGTTCGACCTGCCGACGCTGCTGATCCATGGCACGGCGGACAAGACGGTGCCGGTCAAGCCGACGTCCGAGCGGGTGAAGGCGGCGGTACCGCACGCCGAGCTGATGGAGTATGACGGTGCCCCGCATGGGCTGATGTTTACCGAAGCGGAGCGGCTGGCGGGCGATCTGGTGGCGTTCCTGCGGCGGTAGCGGTGCTCAGACGCGGCGTCCCCGTCGGATCGTCAACAGCGTGCCCAGCAGTAGCACCGACGCGCCCATCGCGGTGAACAGCTCGTCAAGCGAGCCGCGCGTGTTGGCGAAGATGATTCCGGTCAGCGCCCATACGACCGCCAGCACGTAGACGAGCGCGCCCCGGCTGCGGATCGTGACCGCGACGGCCACTACGGCGGCAAGCGCGGTTAGCAGGACGGCGAGGCGCTCGGTGCCCAGCCCGGCGGTGCCGAGGCCATATTCGGGACCGATGATCGCGGAGTTGACAAAGGCGGCTGTCGTCACCCAGCCCGCGTAGAGCGCGGTGGGCCACCCCGCGATGATCTTGGCCACGCGGGACAGGGGTGCGGGAGGGCGCGCGAGGCGCAGCATGGCGGCGAGCGCGAGCACCAGCATCGCCCACAGGATCGGCGGGGTGAGCCACTTGGCGGGCGAGGTGGCGGCGAGCAGCCAGATCGTCGAGCCGAGATAGAGGCCGGTCAACGGCAGGCGGACGCGGGCGAGCGCCGGTTCGTGGCGGCCCGTCCCGTAGACTTGCCAGAGCGCGAGGACGAGCGCGCCGAGGTAGATCGGTCCCCAGATGGCGAAGGCCCAAGCGGCGGGCTGCATGGGGGTGCGCGTGGCGACATCGCCGAGCGGGTTGGTGCCGGGCGTGCCGATGAGCGCGGGGGCGAGGATTTGCTGGAGGGCGGCGGCGAGCAGGAGCCATGGCATGACCCCTCCTCCCCGCTTGAGAGAGGTACCCCAAGGGCGCACGGTGCGGGCGCCGGCGGACGGTGCGGCACCGGTCCCCTCCGTCGGTTGCGCCGACACCTTCCCCGTGAACGGGGGAGAATCACGCTCACTCACGCCGCCACCGCCGTCAGTGCCAGTGCGGCGCGCACTGCGGCGACCGCGTTGGCGGCCTCCACGCCGTCCGGCCCACCCGCTTGCGCCATGTCGGGTCGCCCGCCGCCGCCCTGTCCACCGAGCGTCGCAGCCGCGAGGCGCACCAGATCGACCGCGCTTATTTGCTCCGTCAGGTCGTTGGTGACGCCGACCGAGACGCTCGCGCGGCCCTCGTTCACCGCAACCATCACGACGACGCCGCTGACCAGTTTGGCTTTGGCGTCGTCGACCAGCCCACGCAGGCTCTTGGGGTCGAGCCCTTCGATGACCTGGCCGATGAAGCCGATGCCCGCGACCTGCTCAGACATTGCAGAAGAGTCAGCGCCGGAGGTTTGGCGCGCATCGGCTGGGGCTAAGCTTGCCAGCGCGAGCGAGCGTTTGGCGTCGGCGAGGTCGCGCTCGAGGCGGCGGCGGTCCTCGACCAGCGCGGCGACGCGCGCGGGAACGTCCTCGGGGCGGGCCTTGATCGTGGCGGCGGTGTCGAGCAGCGCGGTCTCGCGCGCGGTCAGGTATTGCCGCGCGGCCTCGCCGGTCAGGGCTTCGATGCGGCGCACCCCGGCGGCGACCGCGCTTTCGCTGACGATCTTGAACAGGCCGATGTCGCCCAGCGCCGAAACATGCGTACCGCCGCACAGCTCGACCGACCAGCTACCGTCGGTCGCGCGGCCCATGCTGAGCACGCGCACCTCGTCTCCGTATTTCTCACCGAACAGCGCCATCGCGCCCTCGGCGATCGCAGCGTCGGGCGTCATCAGGCGGGTGGTCACGCCATCATTCTCGCGGATGTGGCGGTTCACCTCGGCCTCGACGGCGGCGATGTCCTGGGCGGTCAACGCGCGCGACTGGGCGAAATCGAAGCGGAGGCGATCGGGGGCGACGAGGCTGCCCTTCTGGGTCACATGCCCGCCCAGGCGGTGACGCAGCGCGGCGTGGAGGAGGTGGGTGGCGCTGTGATTGGCGCGCACCTCGGCCCGCCGCGCGACGTCGATCGCGAGGCGCACCTCATCGCCGACGCGGACCTCGCCGGTGGTGGTCGCGTGGTGGACAAAGAGCTTGCCGAGCGCCTTGCCGGCGTCGCGCACCTGTGCCGAGAATCGCTCGCCCGTGATCGTCCCGGCATCGCCCATCTGGCCACCGGACTCGGCGTAGAAGGGGGTCTGGTTGACGAGGATGGCGACCTCGCCGTCGGCCGCCTGCACCGACGCGCCGTCCTGCACCAGCGCGACCACGCGCGCGACCGCGTGATTGGCGGTGTAGCCGACGAACTCGGTCGGGCCGACGCTGTCGAGCAGGTCGAACCACACGGCGGCGTCCTTCGCCTCGCCCGAGCCGGTCCACGCGGCGCGCGCGGCACGGCGCTGTTCGGCCATCGCGGTATCGAACCCGGCGCGGTCTACGCCCAAGCCCTGGCCGCGCAGCGCGTCCTCGGTCAGATCATACGGGAAGCCGTAGGTGTCGTAGAGCTTGAACGCGACTTCGCCGGGGAGCGTCGAGCCGGGAGGCATGTTCGCGGTCGCCTCGTCGAGCAGGCGCAGGCCACGGTCCAGCGTCACCCGGAAGCGGGTCTCCTCGAGCTTGAGCGTCTCCTCGATCAGCGGCTGCGCGCGGGCGAGTTCGGGGTAGGCCGCGCCCATTGCGCTCACGAGAGCGGGGACGAGCCGCCACATCAGCGACTCGGCCGCGCCCAGCAGCTGCGCGTGCCGCATCGCGCGGCGCATGATGCGGCGCAGCACATAACCGCGACCGTCGCTCGAGGGGAGCACGCCATCGGCGATCAGGAAGCCGGACGCGCGCAGGTGATCGGCGATGATGCGGTGGCTGGCCTTCATGGGACCGTGCGGATCGACGCCAGTCAGCGCGGCGGACTGGCCGATCAGGCCCATGAAGGTATCGGTCTCGAAATTGTCCGGCGTGCCCTGGAGAACGGCGGCCACGCGCTCGAGGCCCATGCCGGTGTCGATGCTCGGGCGGGGCAGATCGGTGCGCGTGGCGGCGTCGACCTGCTCGTACTGCATGAAGACGAGGTTCCAGATCTCGACGAAGCGATCGCCGTCCTGCTCGAGGCTGCCGGGGGGACCGCCCGGGATCGACGGCCCGTGATCGAAGAAGATTTCGCTGCAGGGTCCACATGGGCCGGTGTCGCCCATCGACCAGAAATTGTCGTTGGTCGGGATGCGGATGATGCGCGCGTCGGGCAGGCCCGCGATGCGCCGCCAGAGGTCCGCCGCCTCGTCGTCGGTATGGTAGACCGTCACGATCAGGCGCTCGGGATCGACGCCCCATTCGCGCGTCAGCAGTCCCCACGCGTGCTCGATCGCGTCCGCCTTGAAGTAATCGCCGAAGCTGAAGTTGCCCAGCATTTCAAAGAAGGTGTGGTGCCTGAGCGTGTAGCCGACATTGTCGAGATCATTGTGCTTGCCACCCGCGCGCACGCACTTCTGCGACGAGGCCGCGCGAACATAGGGGCGCTGTTCGAGACCGGTAAACACGTTCTTGAACGGCACCATGCCCGCGTTGACGAACATGAGGGTGGGATCGCCGAGCGGCACCAGCGGCGCGGAGGGCACGACGGTGTGGCCTGCGCGCGCGAAGTGATCGAGAAAGGATTGGCGAATATCGTTGCTGCTGGTCACTGATGGCTCCGCGCCGGGGTCTGGAGGGAACATAAGCCGGTGCGCCTCGGCGCGGAACCCTCGACCCCGGATCGCGCACGCGCGCACGTCTCAGCGGAGCTGATCAACTTGAAAACTTTGCAACCAAGGGACCCGCCGCATACTGGTGCGTTTGAACGCGGTGCAAATCGATGTGTCCCGACATTTCGGCCTCGCCGAGGATCCTTTCCGCCCGCACGACGGCCGGGAGGAGGCGACCGCGCCGACCAGCCTGAACCAGGATCAGGCGCTCGGCTTCGTGCGGCAGCGGCTGGCGAGCGCCGGAGCGCGCACAAGCCTGTTCTCCCGCGCCGCGCTCGACGCGGTGGTGAGTGGGGCGGGTGGCGTCCGTCACCGTCTGCGCTGGCTGGCGGGATTGTCCATGCTGGAAGCCGCGCTCGAAGGATCGCGGACGGTGGAACACGTGCATGTCACTGCGGCGCTGGCGCAAGCGCGCTTCGCCGCCGCGCCGGGCTTCGCGCAGATCGTCCCACCCCCCGCGCCGGCGGCGAGACGATCGTGGCTGCCGGCGGGTGTAACGTCGGGGTTGACCGCCGCGATCGTCGTGGTTCTTGCGCTCATGATCGGTGCCGCGCTGGTTGGGCCGGTCCAGATGCGGGCAAGTCCCTCGCGTGGACTGGTGCCGCGCCGGGATCACGCGGCCGCAGCATTACCGCTGCCGCGCGACACGGCTTTGCGCGACGCCGATGCGGCGATGGGCGCACCGTCCGACCAACCGATGGCGACTACCACCCAAGCTCGCGATCCTGTGTTTGCGAGCACGGCGAATGCGTCCGGTCGAGCGGCGGTCGAACCAGCATTCCCGCTTAGGTCGCTTGCGCCTTCACAGACGCGTGTTCCGCTGATCGCGAGTGCGCCACCGCGTTCGGTTGTGCCCTCTATCGCGTCTTCGGCCGCGCCGGTTGACCAAAAGGCTTGGACGCCTCCGTCGCAGATGCGCGTATTTATCCATTTTCTGCCGGAGGACCAGGCGGCGGCGCAGGAGGTGGCGCGCCGGCTTGCCAATCGCGGTTGGGCGGTGACCGCGCTTCGCGAAGTGGATGCGGTCGTAAGCCAGCCCAACACCCGCTTCTTCTACGACGCCGACTCGCGTGCCGCGATCGCTCTCAGCGACGATCTAGCCGACACGCTCGGCGAACCCGTCAGCGCGCGCGACATGCACGATTATCCTAGGCTGCCGCGGCCGGGCACGCTCGAAGTGTGGCTACCGCCACAGGGATGAGTCTCGGCGGCGCATAGGTCTCGATGCTGCCCGGGGGTCGGCAAACCGGTGTCGTATCGACGGACGCGCGAGCCGAACCCCCGGCAGCATGGGCGGGTTCGGCCCGTTGAGCACCTGCTATCCGTCCCGCCTACTCGTCGTCATCATGCTCGTGGTGATCGTCGTGGTCATGATGCTCGCCATAATAGCCTTCCTGCCATTGGCGCTGTGCCCAATAACGCTGCTGCGCCTCGGCGCGTTCGTGCTGGTAATGCTCGTACCGTTCGTGCTGAACCCATGCGGCGCGGCGATCGGCATACGGATCGTCGTAGCCGTATCCGCCATAACCGTTGTACGCGCGCCCGCCATAATAGCCGCCCTGGCCGACATAGACCTGCAGGCTGCCACCGTCCCAATCATGGGCGGACGCAGCCATCGGAGCTGCGAGCGCAAAGATCGCGCCTGCGGCGAGGAACGCGAGAGTTGATCTACGAGACATGAACATCTCCATCATCTTTTGGACCGCCAGATAATGCGGTCGAAGATTAAATGGGGCATGCCCGCTGAGCAGAGGATGAGGAGACATGAAAGCGACGGTTCATCGCAACGCCAGCGGCGACCGCTTTTGGTCGGTATGCGTGATCGTGGCCCTTGAACTGCATCCCGTTATTTGACTACGTAGATTAACTCGCAGCAAGAATGAGTCCACATCAGACGCTCTCGGAACGCGTTCTACTTCGTGACTGGGCATGACAAGCAATACGGCACGCCCAGTCGCGAGGCCGAGTGGGCAAGCGTCACCGTTCGCTGTCGGATAGGATGGAGGGTCGATGCGCGAGCGCATCCAGCGCGCCCTGTAGAATGATCGCGGCGGCGTGGCTGTCGATGCGCGCGGCGCGTTTGGCGCGGCTCATGTCTTGCGCCAGCATCGCGCGCTCGGCTTCGGCGGTGGAGAGGCGTTCGTCCCAAAGCAGCAAGGGCAGCGCGAGCGTGGCGGCGGCATCGCGGGCGAAGGCACGGGTGGCCTGCGCGCGGGGGCCACGGGTGCCGTCCATGTTGATGGGGTGGCCCAGCACGATCCCCGCGATCCGTTGCGCAGCGATGATCGCGGACAGGCGGGCGAGATCGGGGCCGAGCTTGGTGCGCATCACCGTTTCGAGCGGGGTGGCGAAGCTCCAACCCGCGTCCGCCAGCGCGACGCCGATCGTGCGCGTGCCGAGATCGAGGCCCATCAGGCGGCCGCCCCCCGGCAACGCCACTGCGAAGGCCGCGGGATCGGGCGCGATCACTCCTCGCTGGTTGCCGTCGGCCCGGCGGGAGCACCAAAGGCGCCGAGCCGGCGCGCGGCGTCGGCGCGGATGTTCGCCCAGAACAGGTTGTAGTCATACACGTGGTAATTGTTGCCGGGCAGGATGAACTTGCCATAGCCGTCGGGCGGCGGGCCGATCAGCAGTAACCCATCCGCGCAGCGCGCGCCGACCGCGTGTGGCTGGATCGTGGGGAATTCGGTCAGCGTCGGGCCGGGGCGTAGCGCACCGATGTTGGCGGCGGCGATCGCGGGAGCGGCGGTGGCGAAACCGCGAATGGGGTTGACGCAGGCGAGGTGGGTGTTGGTGCGCGGCTTGCCCGTGTAACCGGGCGAGCGAGCGGCCCATTCGCGGAAGCCCTTGGGGTCGGCGGGTTCGGCGTAGCTCATCCAGCTGAGCAGGCAGCCCGTTTGCGTGGGCGTGGCGCACGGCGGCAGACGCATCGCGGGCAGGTCCGCCTCCACCGAAAGCGGGAAACCCGGCAAATAGGCGGCAACGATCCGCTTGGCGACGGGCTGCCCCGCGATGCGCGTCGCGATCAGGCGCGCGAGGTGGAGCGAGCCCTGGCTGTGCCCCGCAAGGATGATCGGGCCGCTGGGATTGGCGACGAGGAAGGCGTCCCACGCGCGGGCGACGTCCGCGTAGGCGAAATCGATCGCGGCGCGCGTGTTCGGGGACGCGGTCAGGAACGCGCCGAAGGTCGCCTGCCGGTAGGCGGGCGCCCAGACGTTGGCGACGCCGTTGAACGCGGAGGCCTGGTCGAGAATGAAGACCGCGAGGCGATCGTTGGTGGTCTTGTCGTCGAGCGGTGCGTTCCAGCGGCTACCGCTGATCCATGCGGTCGGCGCGACGTAGAAGACCGCCGCCGCCGGATGCGGCGCGGCGGCGTAGCCGGGCGGTGCCCAGCGCGAGGGATCGTTCGCCATGCCCGGCCGCGCGAGCCAGGCCTGCGCTTGGGCTAGGGCATAATCGGGCGCGGGCGCCTGCGCGGACTGGGCGAACGGCTTGGTCGGCGTGGTCGCGGCGCGGATCAGCCGATCCCCCGCGAGCGTGTAAGCAAGGATCGCGGCGACGAAGATCGCGACACCGATCACGATCAGCCAGAGGAAGCGACGGGCGGCCATGCGATAGTCTCTTGCGAGGGATTGATGCGCGGTAGCATGGGCGCGGGCACGGCGGATAGCGGGTGCGGCTTGAAGGCTGCGAGGCGCACGGGTAGCACGGTGCATATGTCCATCGACGCCCCGACCGTTCGCAAGATCGCTCGCCTCGCGCGGCTTCGCCTTGACGAGGGCGAGGTGGAGCCGCTCGCGGGGGAGCTATCGCACATTCTGTTGTGGATCGAGCAGCTGGGCGAAGTGGACATCACCGGAGTCGAGCCGATGACGGCGGTTATGCCGATCACGCTCCGCTGGCGCGAGGATGTGGTGAGCGACGGCGGGCAGGCTGGCCTCGTGCTGGCGAACGCGCCCGACGCGCGGCACGGGTTTTTCGCGGTGCCCAAGGTGATCGAATAGTGACGGACCTGACGGGGCTGACGATCGCCGAACTGCAGGCGGGCCTACGCGCGCGCCAGTTCTCCGCACGCGAAGTCACGAACGAGTATATCGCCGCGATCGAGGCCGCGCGCGTACTCAATGCCTATCTGGTCGAGACGCCCGAGCTGGCACTCGCGGCGGCGGACGCGGCGGACGCGGCGCTCGCGGCGGGCAGCGCTGGGCCGCTCGCCGGGGTGCCGCTCGGCATAAAGGACCTGTTCGCGGTCGAGGGCATTCCCACCACGGCAGGAAGTCGTATCCTGGGCGGGTTTCGGCCACCTTACGAGAGTAGCGTCACCGCGCGGCTACGCGCCGACGGAGCGGGGGTGCTCGGCAAGCTCAACATGGACGAGTTCGCGATGGGCTCGTCGAACGAGACCAGCGCCTACGGCCCGGTGCTGTCCCCATGGCGCTCGCGCGGCAGCAATGCGGCGCTGACACCGGGCGGGTCGTCGGGTGGATCGGCGGCGGCGGTGGCGGCGAACATTGCGGCGGGGGCGACCGGGACCGATACGGGCGGTTCGATCCGGCAACCCGCCGCGTTCACTGGGATCGTCGGCATCAAGCCCACCTATGGGCGCTGCTCGCGGTGGGGGGTAGTGGCGTTCGCGTCGTCGCTCGACCAGGCGGGGCCGATGGCGCGCTCGGTGCGCGATTGCGCGATCCTGTTACAATCGATGGCGGGGTTCGATCCGAAGGACTCGACCTCGCTCGACGTGGCCATGCCCGATCTGGAGGCGGCGCTGACGGGCGATCTGCGGGGCGTGCGCGTCGGTATTCCGCGCGAGTACCGCGTGGACGCAATGCCGCCCGCGATCGACGCCTTGTGGCGTCACGGGGCGGCGATGGTGCGGGACGCGGGCGCCGAGGTGGTCGAGGTCTCGCTGCCGCACACCAAGTACGCGCTCCCCGCCTATTACATCATCGCCCCCGCCGAGGCCTCCTCCAACCTCGCGCGCTACGACGGGGTGCGGTTCGGCCAGCGCGTGCAGCCAGCGGGTGGGTCGCTCGCGGACATGTACGAGGCGACGCGCGCGGCGGGGTTCGGGCGCGAGGTCAAGCGGCGGATCATGATCGGAACGTATGTGCTCAGCGCGGGCTATTACGACGCCTATTACCTCCAGGCGCAAAAAGTCCGCACCCTGATCGCGCGCGATTTCGAGCGGGTGTGGGAGCATTGCGACGTGCTCCTCACCCCAACCGCTCCCTCTGCTGCCTTCGCCTTGGGCGAGAAGAGCGCCGACCCGATCGCGATGTACCTGAACGACGTCTTCACCGTCCCCTCCTCGCTCGCCGGCCTCCCCGCGATTTCGGTCCCTGCGGGCGTCGACGAGGGCGGGCTGCCTTTGGGGCTGCAACTGATCGGCCGGCCTTTGGACGAGGCGGGCGTGCTGAACGCAGGCTACGTGATCGAGCGCGCGGCAGGGTTCGTTGCGCGGGCGGAGCGATGGTGGTAGGCGTCCGGTTCGAGAAGGGGGTCTCACAATGAGAGTGGGGACATATATGATTGCGTTCGCAAGCGTAGCGGCTTTAGCGGACGACGCAGAAGCTGCGAAGTTTCTTCTAACGTCTACTTCAGTCGTAAGCACTATAACAACGTTCGATCATAGTAACGTAAGTGACCCGCTTCCTGGGGCGATGCGACTCGGTGACTCAGTCACAGTAAAAGCGTTGGTCGATATGTCGGCTGCGAAGTTGGAGTCTTCCTTTGCAGGCAAATCTACTATTCACATCTATTATCTGCCAGCTAGTAAAATCTCGCTGAATATAGGCACATATTACTCGATTTTCTCACCAAGTTTTGACTTCAACTCGACGCTGCAACTTTGGAATGACTACAAGGTAACTCCTAGTCTCATTGTTGATAGCGAGAATTTTAATTTCTTCAACTATAACTTTGCCCCGATAAATGGGTATGCATTTGATACCGGCGCTGGAATGCGCTCGGAAAGCATCTCAGTTAACAACTTCAACTTCACCGCCAGCGCACGTAACTCCGACCTGATTTCAAAGATCGAACCTCTAAATCTGTTTGGAGCAAAAACCTTCACTTACGTTCTTGGAAATTACAATTCAGGCAAGTCCGTCGTAGTTTCATCGAGCAACGTTGTTTCAAGCTTGATTGCTATCTCGGAAGGCGCGTCCTTTGTGACCATCATGACAGGAGCGTTAGCTCTCATGTCAATAGTCGGGCTGCGCCGCCAGATTGGTTTCCAGCATCAACGTTCTCACCTTCAATAGGTGGGGATGCCACTTTACAGTCCTGTCTCGTGGCGACGCCGCCTGTTACTTTCCCCTATTTGGGGGGAGGCAGAAGAATAGAAGTACTCTCGTCTCCCTGGGGTGTTAGTGGCGACGTCGGTGGAGGCAATGGCCAGGCGGGATCTCGCGGCTTTTGCGGCAAGATCCCCTCCGCCCCTCGCGCACCTCGCCGGAAGGAGAGGAGGGCGTCACCCCGCAGGCCCCCCAATATCCGTCGCCGCGCGGCGGTTCTGCGCCCAGGCGCTTTCGTCCGAGCCCTCCGCCAGCGGCCGTTCCTTGCCGTAGCTAATCGTCGCGATGTTGCCCGACGCGAAGCCCTTGCCCGCGAGGTAGGTTTTGACCGCGTCGGCGCGGCGTGCGCCGAGCGCGAGATTGTATTCGCGTGTGCCACGCTCGTCCGCGTGGCCTTCGATGGTGATCTTCGTGCTCGGATACTTCGCCAGCCACTGGCCTTGCGAATCGAGGATGGCGCGCGCGGAGCCGTCGAGTTCGTAGCTGTCGTAGCCGAAGCGAACCATCTGGTCCTGCGTGCTCGCCTTGAAGTCCGCCGGGCTGCCGGGCGCGTTGGTGGAGGTAGACGCACCGTTCGAGGGGGGCGGCGGGGTGGTTGTCGTGGTGCTGCTGCTCGCGGCGGGGGGCGGCGGGGGCAGGTCGGCGGGTTTTGGCTTCTTGGCGCAGGCAGCGGCAAGCGCCACTCCGGCGAGCAGGACGAATTTGGTGGCGCGCATTGGGTTGCTCCTTGATCTCGGCCCTACAACAACCGCGTTACGATTGTATTGCAAGGCACTCAAGGGCGTAACGGCCCCCAGCTTGGATCGGACGCGCCCAAAGGGGTGGGGATGGCGCGCAGGTTGAGGCCGGTCAGGTCCGCGCTCATCAGCCTGGGCGTCGCGCTGCCCGAGGGGGTGCGGAAGAACACCAGCACGCGGCCGTTGGGGGACCAGCTCGGCTGTTCATCGGCAAAACTCTCGGTCAGCAGCTTCTCGCCGCCGCCATCGGGGCGGATCGTGCCCACACGCAGCTTACCGCCGCCGATGCGGGTGAACGCGATCAGGTCGCCGCGCGGGCTCCAAGCGGGAGTGGCGTAGCGGCCCTGGCCGAAGGTGAGGCGGTGCGCGCCCGAACCGTCGGCGTTCATGATATAGAGTTGCTGCGTGCCGCCGCGATCGCTTTCGAACACGATCTTGCCGCCGTCGGGCGAGTAGGATGGCGAGGTATCGATGCTGGCGCCGCTGGTGATGCGATCGAGCGCCTTGGCGGCGATGTCGAGGCGGTAGATGTTGGCATTGCCCGATCGGATCAGGCTCATCAGCAGATAGCGTCCGTCGGGAGAGAAACGTGGGCTGAGCGAGGTGCCCTGGAAGGTGCCGACGATTTGATGGCGACCCGTCGTAGCGTCGTAAAACCAAAGCGATGGCTTGTTGCCTGCGAAGCTCATGTAGGCGAGGCGCGACTGATTGGGGGCGAAGCGCGGCGTGAGGACGAGGTTCTGGCCGTTGGTGAGGAAGCGGTGGTTCGCGCCGTCCTGGTCCATGATCGCGAGGCGCTTGATGCGGTGCGTCTTGGGGCCGCTCTCCGCGATGTAGGTGATCTGGCTGTCGAAATAGCCGCTTTCCCCCGTCAGCCGCGTGTAGACCTTGTCGGCGCATTTATGCGCGGCGCGGCGCCATGCGGCGGGCGCGACGCGGAAGCCCTCGGTGGCGAGCTGCTGTTGGGCGAAGGGATCGTAGAGGTAGCAGGCGAGCGTGATCGTGCCGTCCGCGTTCGCCTCGACCGCGCCGGTGACGAGCGCCTGGGCGGCGGCCGTGCGCCATGTGTCGTAGGCGGGCGCGGTGACCTGGGCGTATTGGACGGGGTTGGTGGGGCCGACGGGGCGGAACAAGCCACTCGATTTCAGGTCGTTGTTAATGACGGTCGCGACCTGTTGGCCGAGCACGGCGGTCTGGCCTGCGGCGGTGGGGGCGGGCACGGGCGTCGCGAACCCGGGGACGGCCACGGGGAGCGGCGCGCTCATACCCTGGGTGATGTCGACGCGTAGCTGCGCGGCGGCTGGGGCGGCGAGCAGCAGGGCGGCGAAAATGGGGCGAATCATGTCACGTCCTTGGGATCGAAGTGTAGCGGGTCGATGTCGTGCCACTGGTCGTACAACGCGGGCGGCAGCTTGAGGGGAGCGCAACGGCTGACCGCGCGCTTGGCCGATTCGGCGAAAGCGCGCGCGACGGCGGGGTTCGCGCCGCCGCTCTGCGCGGCGATGTCGATCGGGCCGCTGACGCTTCCGTCCTTGGCGAGGCGGATGTGGAGATCGACCGTCATGCCCTCGCTGCCCGGCGGCACGTTCCAGCAGGGGATGATCTGGGCGCGGATCGCCTGGACGAGGCTGGCCTGCGCGCGGGCGTCGAACGCGGCGTGCGCGGGCTGGGCGGTCTGCACGGGGCCGGGCTTGGCGTGCGGGGTGGCGGGAGCCTGGCCGAGCGCCTTGTCAAGCAGGCTGGCGAGCTGCCTGGAGTCCGCCTGCGGCTTCGCGTGCGGCCTGGCCTTGGGCACGGGCGCGAGCGCGGCATCGAGACTCTGCGCGAGCTGGTCCGGGTTGGGCTGCGGCTTGGGCGGCTTCGCGCGCAGGGTGGGCTTGGGCTTGATCTTGGGCTTAGGCGGCGGGGCGGGCGCTTGGGTCACGGCCTCGGGCGCGGGTTCGGGCGGAGCGACCGGGCGCGGCGTGGGCGGGGGTGGGGTGGGCGGGGGTGGGGTGACCGCGCGTGGGACGGGTCGCGGTGGTGCGGGTTCGGGCGGCGGCGGTGTGGGTTCGGGAAGCGGCTGCGGCTCGGCGCGCGGCGCGGGGGCGGGCAATGGCGCGGTCGCTTCGCGCGCCTCGGCGCTGGCTTTGGGCGTGTCCGAGATGTCGAGCAAATCCACCGCGACCGCGTCGGGCACGGGTTGCGGCTTTTGCATCGCGGTCCACCCCAGGCTGAGCGCGGCGAGTAGCGCCAGATGCGCGGCCCCGGCGGCGGCCAGTGCGCGGCGTTCGCTCACCGGCGCTTGGGGGGTTGGCTCACCAGCGCGACCTTGGTGAAGCCCGAGGACGCGATCTCGCCCATCACCTCGAGCACGCGGCCGTAGTTGAGCGCGCGGTCGGCGCGGACGAGGACGCGGGTGTCGGGGGCGGTGGCGTGCAAGGTGGCGAGTCGGCCGGTCAACGCCTCCTCGGGCACCGCCTCGTCGCCGATGAAGACGCCTCCAGCCGCGTCGAGACTGACCGCGAGCGGCTTGTCGGGCTTCTGCTGGAGCGCGGCGGCGCGCGCGGCGGGGAGGTCCACCGGTACGCCCGCAACCAGCAGCGGCGCCGTGACCATGAAGATGATGAGCAGCACGAGCATGACGTCGACCATCGGCGTGACGTTGATCTCCGCCATCGGCAGCGCACGCCGCCTGCGGCCGGTGGAGGCAAGGCCCATCGCCACCTACTTGGCTCCGGGCGTGTCGAGCTGGCGCGAGAGGAGCGCGTGATATTCGTCCGCGAACGCGCGCAGCCGCGCCTCGAAGCGCGACAGGCCGTGGAGCAGGCGGTTGTAGCCGATCACGGCGGGTATTGCGGCGAACAGGCCGATCGCGGTCGCGAACAGCGCCTCGGCGATTCCCGGCGCGACGACCGCAAGCGACGTGTTCTGCGTGGCGCCGATCGCGGTGAAGGCGCGCATGATGCCCCAGACCGTGCCGAACAGGCCGACGAAGGGCGCGACCGAGCCAACGGTGGCGAGGATGTTCAGCCGGTCACTGAGCGTGTCCACCTCGCGCTCGATCGCGCTGCCCATCAGCGTGGCGAGGCGCGCGCGGGTGGCGTCGGCGTCGATGGGCTGGCGCGCGGTGGATTTTCGCCACTCGGTCATGCCCGTAGTGAAGATGCGCGCGAGCGGGTGGGTGGCCTTGGCGGCGCGGTCTGCCAGCGGTTCGAGGCTCTGCGCCACCCAGAAATGCTCCTCGAACGCGGTCGCCTCGCGCTTGAGGCGCGCGAGCCTGGTCGCGCGGTCGAGGATGATCGCCCACGACCAGATCGATGCGGCGAGCAGGCCGAGCATGATCACCTTTACCACCGGATCGGCGGCGAGGAACAGACCGACGGGGGACAGGCTGGTGAGCGCGGGCGTGGGCACTACCATGCGTCCCGCGCTTGGCGGGCCAAGGCTTCCAGCCGCGCGCGCCACTCGGGCGGCTGTCGGCGCGGGCGACCGTCGGCGGTCAGGTAGGCGACCGTCAAGCGCATGTCGGCGAGCACGTCATTCCCCCGCGTCGCGCGCTGCTCGATATCGCACGATGCGCCGCGCACCGCGACGACACGGCTCAACATCGTCACCTGATCGTCCAGGCGCGCGGAGCTGCGGTACGTGGCCGTCGCCCCCCTCACCACCCAGAACCCCGCCGCGACGTCGGCAAGGGTATCGAGCGCAAGGCCATGATCGCGCAGCATTTCGGTACGGGCACGTTCGGCGAAGACGAGATATTGGGCATGATGGACGATCCCGGATGCGTCGGTGTCGGCGGCGTAAACACGTAAAGCCAACGCATGAACGGCGGGTGAGGACATCGGTTTGTGTGTAGGGCGCGGCGTCCGCGCGGCCAAGCCGGACTGGGAGTTTCGCATCCCAATTGCCCGGCGGGCTCACCCGTCGAGCGGCAGTTCCGCGGCTTGCGCGGGGGGCGTTACGCCGATGTGGCGCCACCCCGCCGGGAGCAGCGCACGACCGCGAGCGGTGCGGGCGATCAGGGTCTGCTGGATCAGATAGGGTTCGAGCACGTCTTCGACCGTGTCGCGCGGTTCGGATAACCCTGCGGCGAGGGCTTCGACGCCAACAGGCCCGCCGCCATATTGTTCGGCGATCATGAACAGGTAGCGGCGATCGAGCGCGTCGAGGCCCGCGTGATCGACGCCCAGTCGTGTCAGCGCGGCGTCGGCGGCGGCGCGGTCGATCGTGGGAGCGCGCTCGACGGCGGCGAAGTCGCGCACGCGGCGCAACAGGCGGCCTGCGATGCGCGGGGTGCCGCGCGCGCGCGCCGCGATCTCGCGCGCGCCGTCCGCGGTGATCTCGACCGCCAGCAGGCGCGCGGCGCGGCTGACCACCTGCTCGAGTTCGGCGACCGTGTAGAACTGCAGACGGATGGGGATGCCGAAACGGTCGCGCAGTGGGGTGGCGAGCAGGCCCGAGCGCGTCGTCGCGCCGACCAGCGTGAAGGGCGGCAGCGCGATGCGCACGCTGCGCGCCGATGGCCCCTCGCCGATCATGATGTCGAGCGCGCGGTCTTCCATCGCGGGATAGAGGATTTCCTCGACCACGGGGGAGAGCCGGTGGATCTCGTCGATGAACAGCACGTCGCGCGGTTCGAGGTTGGTGAGCAGCGCCGCGAGGTCGCCCGGTCGCGCGATCACCGGCCCGCTGGTGTGGCGCATCTGAACACCGAGTTCGCGCGCGATGATGCCCGCGAGCGTCGTTTTGCCCAGACCGGGCGGGCCGAGGAGCAGGACGTGATCGAGCGCTTCTTCGCGGGCACGGGCGGCTTCGACGAAGACCGCGAGGTTGGAGCGCGCGGCTTCCTGGCCGATGAAATCGGCGAGGCGCTGGGGGCGGAGCGCCTGATCGGGATCGCCCGGCGCGAGGCTGGGTGTGGTGAGGCTCACCGCGCGGACCGGCGGAGCGCGGCGGCGATGAGGGCGTCGACGGCGGCGGTGGGCCCAAGTTCGGCCTCCGCGTCCGCCACCGCGCGTGCGGCTTCGGCTGGACGGAAGCCGAGGTTGGCGAGCGCGGACAGCGCGTCCGCCTGGGGGGAGCCGCGCGGTGGGGCGGGTGCGGGGACTCCCGCGACCGCGCCGCCGAACGCGGGGACTTTGTCGCGCAGTTCGTTGACGATGCGCGCGGCGAGCTTGGGGCCGACGCCGTTGGCACGCGCGACGAACGCGGCGTCGCCTGCGCCGATGGCGCGGGTCAGCTCGTCCGGCGAGAGCGCGGACAGAATCGCGAGCGCCACCTTTGCGCCGACGCCCTGGACACCCTGGAGCAGGCCGAACCAGCCGTGCTCGGCGAGATCGAGGAAGCCGACGAGCGTGATCGCGTCTTCGCGGACCAGCATCTCGGTGTGGAGCGTCACGGGTTCACCCAAGCCGCCGAGCGCGGACAGCGTGCGCGCCGAGCAGCCGACGCGCAGGCCGACGCCGTGGACATCGACGATGACCCAGTCCGCGCCGGTGCGGCCGACCTTACCCGAAATATAGGCGATCATGCGGCGATCAGCCGGCGCGCGGACGCGAGGTGGTGCGCGTGGCAGATCGCGACCGCGAGCGCGTCGGCGGCGTCGGGCGTGGCGGGGGCGCAGCCCGGCAGCAGGATGCGGACCATCGCATGGACCTGCGCCTTGTCCGCGCCGCCGGTGCCGACGACGGCTTTCTTGATCGTGGCGGGCGGGTATTGGCCGACGACCGCGCCGGTGCGGGCGGCGGCGAGCAGGACGACGCCGCGCGCCTGGCCGAGTTTGAGCGTGGAGCGGGGATTGGCGTTGACGTAGGTTTCCTCGACCGCGGCAGCCTCGGGGCGGTGCTGAGCGATGAGGGCTTCGAGCGCGGCGAAGAGGGTGGCGAGGCGGGCGCAGAGCGGCTCGGCGGGACGGGTGGCAACGTGGCCCGAGGCACGGTGGAGGAGGCGGTTGCCGTCGACCTCGATCACGCCCCAGCCGGTGCGCTCGAGACCGGGATCAAGGCCGAGGAGGATCATCGGCAAGGTGTAGCGGGGATTGCGAAGTCCATGAAGGTCACGAACGTCATACAAAATGCGTTTTTTCGTGGTGGCTCGCTTCAGGCGCGACGTTTGCCTGACGGCGGGTTACTCGAACTTTATCAGGGATGGTCCTACAATGCAACGGTCAGCGCGACCGAGGCCGCGCCTGCAAGCGGTACCGAGTTTAGAACAGGCCGAGCTTAATGCCCGCGTAGAAGAAGCGGCCACGGTTGTCGTAAATGCCCGATCCGCCGCCGGTACCGGTGCGACCATAAGGCGGATTTTGATTTATAATGTTATCAATACCAAAGTAAAAGCTCGACCGCTTATCAACATCGACAGCAAAGCGCACATCATGATAAGTGATCGCGGGATAATAGCGAACATTAGAATAATAAGGATTCTGCGCCGGATCACCATTCGAGGGTAAGATGTCCTCATATATTGGCGATATCAACTGGCGACCAATGTAGCGCAGCTTGTAGCCAAACGCGATTGGCCCGCGCCTGAGGTCGAGATTGATGTTGAACCTGTCTTCGGGAACGCCGAGCGTGCTGAGCTGGCGGCTCGTCCGGTTCGGGCGGGTGGGGTCCAGAAAGTAGTCATTCTGAAATTGATGCGTGTACTGCACGCGCGCGCCGACGAAGAGATCGTTTACAAATGTGTGAGCATAGGCAATCTCGGTATCGATACCGCGCGCTTGATACTTGGCATAATTGAGCGAGAGCTGCTGGAGGGTGCCCTCGAGGATTTGGCCCGGAATTTCGCCGCGCGGACCACTGCCTGGGCCAGAAAAGCGCTGAAAGAGGCCGCAGAACTGATTAGTGAGATTCGTCAGATCGTAGCAGGCATTAGTAATAGCCTGTGCGCTGGGTGCAGTGATCACATCGTTGACTGCGATGTTATAGTAATCCACCGAAATTGACAGGTTCGGCACCCAATGCGGACGCAAGACACCGCCATAGGTATAGCTATCGGACGTTTCCGCACGGAGGTTTGGATTACCGCCACTGACAAGTTGCAGCGACTGCGAGTATTGGAAATTATAACTCGCTGGAATACCGGCTGCTCGGCAATTTGCAACGCGGGTGGCGGAACCCGTGTTGATCTGATCAGCCGCGCAGGGATCGACAAAATTACCAGGCGAGAAGTTTGTGCCCTGCGGCTGATATAAATCGACGAGGTTGGGCGCGCGAACCGAACGCGAATAGTTGGCACGGAAGCGGATATCGCTAACAGGCGCATATTCGACCGCGCCATTATAGGCGTAAACGATGCCGGCGCTGCCCTTATAGCCCGACACGCGGCCCGCGCCGCTGAGTGTCAATTCCTTGAAAAAACGCTTGTCCCGTAGAATCGGCAAACGAAGTTCACCAAACCCTTCCGTTACGACGAACGCAGGGGGTGAGAAAGACGGAATACTATTATAGAAAGTATACCCCTGCTGGACGAGCGGATCTTCGGAGAAGCGATTGGTTTCGCGGCGATGTTCGGCACCGATCGAGAAGCCGATCGGGCCGCCGGGAAGCTTCAGGAAGTGGCCGAAGTTGCCCGCGAGCGAGCCACTAGCAACGAATTGGGTAATTTGGCCCTTGGAGATTGTGTCCTGAATCACGTAGTTGCGCGCAGCGGGGCTGATGTTTCCCGATCCGAACGGGTTCAACGGCTGGCACGCCGCAACATCGGCGTTAATTAGGTTGCTTCCCGCCACATAGGGTATCGCGGCGGTAGGATCGATCTGTGAGCGGCACACGATGTTGCCGTTAGGACCCCGAACCGAATCCAGCGCGAGTAGGAAACGTTGAACGTTGAGGTTGCCCAGAACTCTGGTCGACTCTTCGAAGTGGCCATAGTTGACCGAGACCTCGTAGTTCCAAGTGTTTTTCAGGCGACCGCGAACGCCGCCGACGATCCGATAGGTATCGCGCCGCGCTTCCTCTTGGCGCGAGCCGAGACCGAGCAGATTTTCGCGCAAGTTAAACTGAAAATCGCCTGGATAACCCGCCGCTGTCCCACCGTTCGCGAGTACCAGCTGGTTGACAATCAGGTCGTGCGCCTGCGTGCCCAGATACGGGTTGTCGAGACGTGGCGCTTCGCGGGGATCGCCGAACGTGCCGCCGTTGATGAACGCTGGGCCACTCGCGCTGCCGAGCGTGTTGGTTCGGACGAACTTGGCCTCCACGAAGGGGATGAACGCGGGGCTGACCTCGAAATGGCCAATCAGGTTGACTGCGTAACGGTCCTGGCGTGGTTGCAAGCCGAGCTGGTCACCCTCGCGAAAGTTAATGCCGTTGCCGCCGATAAAGGATCCGTTGGGCGCGATGCCGATCCGCGCGCCCGTTACAGGGGTGAGCGTGCCATCGGGCTGGAAAAGGTAGGGACAATTGTAGTTGCGACCGCGGTAGTCTTGTCCGCACTGCCCGGTGTTAAAGCGCACAAGTCCGCCATTGCCGTAGGTGGCCGAGCGTATGTCGTTGAAAAACAGATTGTTGGGCGTGGTCACCGTTGGATCTTTGGTCGCGATGTGGGTTGTTATGAAGTCCGATGTCTGGTTGTAGTGCGCTGTCTGTGAGGCGAAGAAGTCTTCGCGTAACGCGTATTCCACATTGACGGCAATGTTGCCGCGACCTTCGGCGAAGTTGCTTCCCGCGAGAGCGCTCAAATAATAAGAGCCGCCAAGTCCCTCCCCGTTTGCGCCGCCCTGGCCGCGCAGTTCGAGGCCTTGGAATTTGTCCTTAAGGACGAAGTTTACCACGCCCGCGATCGCGTCCGATCCATAAACCGCCGAGTCGCCACCGGTCACCACGTCCACCCGCTGGATCAGATCAGTGGGGAAGGTGTTGATATCGGGCGAAACTGCATTGTTCAGAATATCCGAGCCGACGTGACGACGGCCATTCACGAGCACCAACGTGCGCTGCGTCCCCAAACCGCGTAGATCGAGAAGGTTGAGCCCTGACGTTCCAAGAAAACGCGTGGAGTTGGCGCTGGTGAAGGTGCTTTGGAGCGCGGGCAGCTCGTTCAGAATGTCTCCGATCGAGATTTTGCCCGACTTAAAGAACTCCTCGCCGGCAACCGATGTGATCGGAACGGGCGAGGACAGATTGGGCCGCGCGATGCGCGAGCCGGTGACGACGATCTGCTGGTTGTCCAACGTGGCGTCCGACTGTGCAGGCGCCGACGCACGGGACGCAGCAGCCTGCGGCGTTACTGCCGGCGAAGGATTGCTGGCGGCCGGTTCGTTCTGGGCTAAGGCCGGGCTGACGGTGGCAATCGTGGCGAGGCTGGCAGCAATAAGCAGACGTGCGCGCATTTTCAGGCTCCCTATCTGAATGGGAGGCTACAGGCCGTTCATTGCAATGTCAGCTATGAAGGACAGCGAACGCAAGAATGTAACCACTGTGTCGCAAATGCGCCACAGTTATCCTGGGACGCTCCTCACCCCAGCTTCGCCATCACCTCGTCGGCGATCTCGTAATTACCCGTGACCGCCTGGACGTCGTCGTCGTCGTCCAAGGCGTCGACCAGTTTGAACAGGGTGGCGGCGTGGTCTTCGCCGATGTTGACCGCCTCGCGCGCGCGCCAGCCGAGTTGAGCGGCTTGCGCAGGGCCGAGCTTGGCTTCCAAGGCACGAGCGGTTTCGTGGAGCGCGTCGGGCGCGGTGAAGATCTCGTGGCCGTCCTCGGTGGATTGCACATCGTCGGCTCCGGCGTCGAGCGCGGCTTCGAAGATGGCGTCCGCCGTGCCGGCCTTGAGCGGATAGGCGATGAGGCCCACCCGGTCGAAGCCGTGGCTGACCGAGCCGCTCGCGCCCAGATTGCCGCCGTTCTTGGCAAACGCGGTGCGGACGTTGGCGGCGGTGCGCGTGCGGTTGTCGGTCAGCGCGTCGACGATGATCGCGACGCCGCCGGGGCCGAACCCCTCGTAGCGGACCTCGTCGTAGGTTTCGGCGTCGGAGCCTTGGGACTTCTTGATCGCGCGCTCGATATTATCCTTGGGGAGCGAGTTGGCGCGCGCGGTGATGATCGCGGCGCGCAGCCGGGCGTTCGCATCGGGATCGGGCAGGCCCATCTTCGCAGCGACGGTAATCTCGCGCGCGAGCTTGGAGAAGAGGCGGGCGCGCTTGGCATCCTGGCCGCCCTTGCGGTGCATGATGTTCTTGAATTTGGAGTGTCCGGCCATGGGTCGGACTAGCGCGGGTGGGTGGGAGAGGGCAACCGGGGCCAGGCGAGAAACGCTCGTTCGCGGCCCGGGTTCGCCCGGCCTCATCCGTCCTGTCCCACACCGCCCGCTCCCGCCTAGCGTCCCGCCCGGTCTGCTTGACCGCATGTAGCACCTGCCCGGCCATCTGCGCCTGCTCATGCCGGTTCTGCTCAAACGGGCGCGCGGCCTCTCGCGGGGCCAGCTTCTCCGCCTCCTACTGTCGCTCGGTTCGCGCCGAAGCGTAAACCATCGACGAGTAGCGCCACCATCTGTCGCGCATGGTCGGGACCGTCATAATGCGCCGACATCCCGAGGTCTCCGACCGCTCGCAGCAGATCATAAGGTTCGATATCGCCGCGCACCTCGCCCACCACGGCCGCAGCGTCGAGCAAGTTGCGCAGCGCGGGCACGAGCTTCTGTTTGAAATACCCCGGCAACGCCGCGAACGCCGGATCGCCTGAACGAAGCGCCGCGGCCAGGCCGCGCTTGGCCGCGATGAAATCGACATAGCGCTGCATCCAGCGGGACAGCGCCTCGCCTGGCGAGTGGGCGGCTGCCAGCGCCGAAGCAGCGTCCGCGCATCCATCGACCTCATGACGGAAAACGGCGACGATGAGGTCGGAGCGCTTGGGAAAATGACGATAGACGGTACCGATGCCCACACCCGCCTCGACCGCAATCGCGCGAACCGGCGCGTCCACCCCCGAGGTCGCGAACACAGCCAACGCCGCCTTGAGCAGTGCGTCCACGTTGCGCCGAGCATCGGCGCGAACGGGTCGCGACGAACCATCGCGATCGGCGGCGGCGTCCACTCCAATTTCTTCCATCACCATGCTCGGATCATTCTTTGTTACATCACAGAACATTGATCCGTAATACACGGATCGTGGTTCCGTTTTATTCGATAGGCGAACTTAGCGGCATTGACCAGTTCCAGCGCAACAAAGGAGAATAGCTCGCGATTGTTGAGTGCTCGAAGCGTCGATGACGGTCGCTTGGCTTTCGTCGAACATCCGTTCTGTATGAGGACAATAATTTGATTTATTATTTTATTGTATACCAGAAGAGAGCTCGCAAGTGTTTAACTGTTGGCATCGCAGCAGACGTGGCTGCGAGCATGATCGCGCGATTATTTCAGCAACGAGCCGCTGTCGTTCGTTTGCCGGATGGAACCATACCGTACCAAGTCCGTTCATAAAACTCTGACGGAGTCGAGCAGCTGTCAGGAAAGGAACTGTGATGACATTACGGTTTAACTCACCGATCGTTATGGCGGTCCTGTTGGTTGCACCGATGTTAACGTTGAGCGCGTGCCAAACTATTGCGCAGCGTGTAGCAACCAAGGAAGACTCGCTGGCAGCTGCTGGCTTTCAGCAGCGTCCGGCCAACACGCCACAGCGACAAGCCATGCTTGCAAAGTTGCCGCCCAACAAGTTCGTAACCCGCACGCGTGGTGATGTCATTCATTACGTTTATGCGGATCCTATCAGCTGCCACTGTTTATACGTTGGTACGCAGGCAGCGTATGGACGTTACGTGAAGCAAAAGCAGGCGCAGCACATTGCAGATCAGCAATCGTTCGCCGCGCAGGAATACTCGGACGCGCAATGGAATTGGGGAGGTTGGGGCTGGGGTAACGGCATGGGTGGCTTCGGTTTTGGCAACGGCTTCGGCTGGTAACTCCCCCCGGGCTTGGCCACCGCCGAGCGCGACGCGTTGGTGCGGCGGCGCTGCTTGGGTAGTGCCAGCTGCGCGTCGAGCGCGAGATCCTGTCGAAAGCCCCGGCGTGGTTTGCTTGGCGAGACCGTTACGTCGCCGTCGGAGTTTTCCGGTTCATGAGCGTGAACCCGGCCTTCTTGCCCTATCGCCATAATGGCGCGCGTGCCGGGCGTGTCGAATGCGGGTTCTGCGCATGGCCGCGCCGCTCGCCTTGGGCCCGCGCGGTCGCCGAAATGGTGCCGGGTGTCGGAGTCGAACCGACGACCTTCCGATTACAAATCGGGTGCTCTACCAACTGAGCTAACCCGGCCCTTTCGCTAGAACGGCTTTACCACAACCAGAATGACAATGGCGACCGTCAGGATCGCGGGAATTTCGCCAACACGGCGAAACGTTTTCTCCGCATACGGTCGCTCACCGCGGGCCATTTTCCGCACCGTTGCCGCCATCCAGCCATAAAACGCGCTCATCAGCACCACGAGTGCGATCTTCGCGTGCAGCCAGCCCGCGCCCGCGAGACCGTAGCTGGTCGCCAGCATCAGCCCCAGCACCCAGACCGCGACGATCGCGGGGGTGAGAATGACGCGTTTGAGCAATTTCTCGCGCGCGATCCACAACGCGTCCTCGGCCGAGCCGGGCTGTGTGGCGGCATGATAGGCGAGATGGCGCGGCAGGATCAAAAGCCCCGCGATCCAGAAGATCACGAAGATCACATGCGCGGCCTGCACCCAGAGATAGGCACCGTCCAGCCAGCCGGTCGTCTCCATCACAAGGGCCTCCGGACAGCGGCGAGCAATTGCTCCATATGCGCAACCGGCGTCTGGGGCAGCACGCCGTGCCCCAGATTGAAAATATGCGGCCGCCCGACGAGCGCGCGGCGAACGCGCGCCACGGCGGCGTCGAGCGCATGGCCACCGGCAAGCAATGCCAGATTGTCCAGGTTGCCCTGAACTGGCAGTCCCGGCGGCAGGACCGAATGCGCCCAATCGGGATCGATCGCCTCGTCGATGGCGAGCGCGTCAACGCCCGTGTGCGCTGCGTAGGCCATGATCTTCTCGCCCGCGCCCCTTGGGAAGCCGATTACGGGAATCGCAGCGTGGCGGGCCTTTAGCGCGCTGACGATCGCAGCCGTAGGCTCGATCGACCAGCGCGTGAACTCGTCCGCCGCGAGCGCACCCGACCAACTGTCGAAAATCTTTACCGCCTGCGCGCCCGCCTCGATCTGGCCGGAGAGGTACTCGATCGTCGCGTCCACGATCTTGTCGATCAGTCGCCCGAACGCGGCCGGGTCCGCATAGGCGAGCGTGCGCGCCTCGTCGCGCGAGCCTTGGCCTGCGACCATGTAAGTCGCGACGGTCCAAGGAGCGCCCGCGAAGCCGATCAGCGCGGTCTCTGGACCAAGCGCCGCGCGCACCCTGGCGACGGTCGCGTAGATCGGATTTAAATGGGCAAAATCGGGCGTCAGCTCGTCCACCTGGCCGCGTGTCATGGTGGGCGACAGGCGCGGTCCCTCGCCTTCCACGAAGCGTAAATCTTGCCCCAGCGCATGCGCGACGATCAGGATATCGGAGAACAGGATCGCCCCATCCATGGCGAAACGACGGATCGGCTGGAGCGTGATCTCGGCCGCGATCTCCGGATTATACACCATGTTCAGGAACCCGCCCGCGTCCGAGCGGGTTCGACGATACTCGGGCAAGTAGCGGCCTGCCTGTCGCATGATCCAAACCGGAGGCGGGTCGCGTCGTTCGCCGCCGAGCACCGCCAGCAGGGGAGAGGATACCAATCCTTATTCCTTGAATCTAAAAAGGTTGAGGTAGTTGTAGAGCAGCCTTGAACGGGGATTAATCGTTCGTAGCCAATCCGCCAACAGGCCGCTTCGCCGCGCAGGACCGCGCGGCCGCGAGTCGCCCGGTCCATCCCCATGTTGCACAGCAGCGCGAATACGTTGTCCCTCTGGGGATGAACTCTGGATCGCGGTGGCGGATGCGCCTGATCCCGATGGTTGTCGCACGACGGCCATCCCGCTAAGTCTCGGTCCCCATGTTGTCCCCAGGGGCGTCCCCGATGCGTCTGCATCTGCATCTCATCAGCGACTCGACCGGGGAAACGCTCGATTCGATGGCAAAGGCCGGTCTCGCCCAATTCGAGGGCGTTGACGCGCTCAAACATTACTGGCCGATGGTGCGCGCCGCCGGGCATTTGGACCGTGTGCTGGACGAGGTCGCGCGCCGACCGGGACTGGTGTTGTACACGCTGGTTCGCGGGCCGATGCGCGATCGGCTGGACGAACGCTGCCGTGCGATGGGCATCACCGCTATCGCCGCCCTCGATCCGGTGATCGCGGGGCTGGCGCAGTCGCTTGGGCAAACGACGATCAGCCGCCCGGGCCGCCAGCATCTGATGGACGCCGCCTATTTCGCGCGCGTGGCCGCCATCGATTACACGATGCAGCATGATGACGGCGCACATCATGAGGATTGGGAGGAAGCCGACATCGTGCTCGCGGGCGTATCGCGGTCGTCCAAAACACCTACAGCGATTTACCTCGCCAACCGGGGCTACAAGACCGCCAACATTCCGATCGTCCCTGTCTCGCCGCCGCCGCCGGCGCTGTTCGGGCTGGTACGTCCGCTGGTGGTCGGCCTGACCAGCCATCCCGAGCGGCTGATCGCGATCCGGCGCAACCGACTGCTCTCGATCGGGCAGGCTCCCGATACCGAGTATGTGGACGAGGAAGCGGTCGTGGCCGAGATCGCTTATGCGCGACGGATGTTCGCGGACAATGGCTGGCCGGTGATCGACGTGACGCGCCGATCGATCGAGGAAACCTCGGCCGCGATCATCAACCTGCTGCAAGCGCGCGAGGACGCGCGCGAGGGACAGATGGCGCAGGCGGGGGAAGCCGCGTGAGCCTGATCCTCGCCTCCACCAGCCGTTCGCGCCGCGCGATGTTGCGCGCGGCGGGGGTGCCGCACGACGCTGTGGCGCCGGGCCTGGACGAAGACGACGCCAAGCATGCGCTCGCATCCGAGGGAGTGGTGGAAGGCGCCGCGCTCGCGGCCGCGCTCGCGGACAACAAGGCGCTACGCATCTCGCTACGCTTCCCCGACGCACTCGTGCTCGGCGCGGATCAGGTGCTGGTGATGGAAGACGGCGCGTTGCTCGACAAGCCCGTCGATCTCGCCGCCGCCGCCGATCAGCTGCGCCGGCTACGCGGCCGCCCGCACCGGCTGGTCGCGGCGGCGGCGCTGGCGCGCAAGGGCGTGATCGTGTGGCGGGTGACCGACACGGCGCGGCTGACAATGCGCGCGTTCGGGGACGCGTTTCTCGACCGCTATTTGTCGATCGCGGGGACGGACGTGTTGGGTTCGGTCGGCGGCTATCATGTAGAGGGGTTGGGCGCGCAGCTGTTCGATGCGGTAGACGGCGACCATTACACGATCCGTGGCCTGCCGATGTGGCCCTTGCTCGCCGAACTCCGCGCCCGACGCATCCTGGCGGTGTGAGCGGGCGCAGGCCGTTCCTGCTCGGGCTGACCGGCTCGATCGGCATGGGTAAATCGACCGTGGCCGCGATGTTCGCCGCAGAGCGCGTGCCGGTGTTCGATGCGGACGCGACCGTGCGCGCTCTGCAAGGACCAGGCGGCGCGGCGCTGGTCGCGATCGAGGCGCTGTTTCCCGGGACTACGGGACCCGATGGACTGGACCGCGCGGTGCTGGGCGCGCGCGTGTTCGGAGACCGGGCCGCGCTGCGGCGACTCGAGGCGGTGATGCACCCGATGGTCGGCCGGGTCCGTGCGCGTTTCCTGAAGCGGTACGCGCGCGCGCGCCTGCTCGTGCTCGATGTGCCCTTGTTGTTCGAGACCGGGGGAGATCGTGCGTGCGACTCGGTCGCGGTCGTCTCCGCTCCTGCCCGTGTGCAGCGCGCGCGCGTGCTGGCGCGGCCGGGGATGACGCGCGCGAAATTCGCGGCGATCCTGACGCAGCAGATGCCCGATTCGCAGAAGCGCGCGCGCGCCGATTTCCTCATCCCGACCGGGCATGGACGGCGTGTGACGCGCGCCCGCGTCCGCGCGATTGCTCGCGCGTTGGGACCGATCGACCGCTCTTATGGAAAGCGCCTGTGAACCCGTTAGCGTTGACCGCGCTTGCCATCGTCGCGGGCGCGGCGACCGGCCTGCAACCGCCCACCAACGCGATGCTGACGCGCGCGTTCGGCTCGCCCGTCGGCTCGGCGCTCGTGTCCTTCGGGGTGGGTACGCTGCTGCTCGCGGTCGCGGTGGTGATGCTGGGGATCAAGCCGCAGTGGTCGGCGGTGCGCGGCCTGCCCTGGTATGCGTTCGCGGGCGGCGCGTATGGCGCGCTCTTCGTCAGCGTCGCGACCTACTCCGCGCCTCGTCTCGGTGTCGGTCCGACGCTGATCCTGTTGGTGGCGGGTCAACTCGTCGCGGCGCTGTTGATCGACAATTTCGGCCTGTTCGGCCTGATGCGCCAACCGCTCACGATCGCACGCGGCGTGGGGGTGGCGCTTGTGATCGCGGGTGTGATCCTCGTGCGGCGAGGCTAGGCGTCGAACGCGCGCAGCAGCTTCGCCACATCGCCGTTCAGCTCGGTATCTGCCACGCGCAACTCCTCGATCCGTTTCACACCGTGCATCACCGTGGTGTGATCGCGCCCCCCGAAGCGCCGCCCGATCTCGGGTAGCGATCGCGGAGTGAGTTTCTTCGCCAGATACATCGCCACCTGCCGTGGCCGCGCTACCTCCCGTGCACGGCGCGGGGAAAGCAGGTCGGCGAGCTTCAGGCCGTAATAGTCCGCCGTCTTGCGCTGGATTTCGTCGATCGTGATTCGCCGGTCGTGCGCGCGCAGCTGGTCGGCGAGGACCTGGCGCGTCGTCTCGATCGTGATCGCGCGCGCGGTCAGCGTCGCGTAGGCCGCCACCCGGGTCAGCGCGCCTTCGAGTTCGCGCACATTGGACGTGATCTTGCGCGCGAGGAACTCGAGCACGTCGTTCGGGCACGCCACATCGTGCAGCTGGCCGAGCTTGGCGTGGAGCACGTTCAGCCGCAGCTCGTAGTCCGCCTGGTCCACGTCCGCGACCATGCCCCCTGCAAGGCGCGAGAGGATGCGGTCCTGCAGCCCCGCCAAGTCCTGCGGGCCGCGATCCGCGCTGATCACCACCTTGCGACCCGACGAGATCAGCTCGTTTAGCGTGTGGAAGAACTCCTCCTGCGTCGACTCCTTGCCAGCAATGAACTGGACGTCGTCGAGCAGCAGCAAATCCAGCGCCCGCAGGCGCTGCTTGAATGCGATCGTCTCCTTGGCGCGGATCGCGGCGAGGAACTCGACCATGAAGCGTTCGGCCGACATGTAAGCGACGCGCGCATCGGGTCGGCGCTTGAGCGTCTCCCAGCCGATCGCGTGCATCAGATGTGTCTTGCCGAGCCCGGTGCCGCCGTGGAGGAACAGCGGGTTGAAATTGACCTGCCCACCCTCCGCCAGCGCGCGCGCCGCGCCGTAGGCGACCTCGTTCGATTTGCCGACGATGAAGCCGTCGAAGCGTAGCCGCGTCTCCAGGCCCGATTGATCGCTGAGCACGGGCGTTTCGGATTGCGCCTGCGCGATCCGCACGGGCGAGGCGGTAGGCCTTGCAGCGCGCACGATCAGGCGGACGCCGCGCACCTGCGGGATCGCAGCGGTCCACAAGCCGCGTAGCCGCTCGAGGAAATTGTTACGAACCCACTCGCAGGTAAAATGCGTGGGCAGCGCGAGCGTGATCTCGCCCTCGTCGAATCCGGCGAGCTGGAGCGGTTCGAGCCAGCTGAGGAAGGTGCGTTCGCCGAATTCGGCGCGCAGCTGATCACGGATCGTGAGCCATGCCTGCTCGACGGCGGACAACGCGAGAGTGTTCGGCGATACCGGGGCGTGGGCCATGGCGCTGTCTTTCACGACGATGGGTGCAGGAGCGACCGACGTCTCGACGGTCGAGCGGTTCGGCTGGCTCCTAGCGGAGACAGTTGATACATAGGGGAAACAAACACGCAGAGCGGTGTATATGTTCGCGTCGGTACGACTTGTGTACGTCGTTCGCCCTGTATTGGGTCATAGTTCCGCTCAGCGCCACAGCACTCATCCAGCCCTCTCCTGTTCCGGCGACCATTGTCGCACGGAAGCCCTTTTTGACGCGATGCTTGAGATCACGCCGATTGTTGGAATTTACTACTTTGACTTGGCCGCGAGACGTTGCCCGATTGGCTTGAGGACAATCTAGACGCGCGTTCGCCGCCGGATCAAGAGCGAACTCGACGGGCTGATGTGAATATACTCGTTGACACGCTCGCTCGTGGCCAAGCCGCGATCGTCCGCTTTCCCCGTATTATGACGAGGGTGTGACACCGCGAATCGCGAGCCGGACATCTCTCATGTTCATCGTGGCAAAAAAAAAGAGCGGCAGGCGCCGCTCTTTCAATCAAACCGGCGATTTAGGCAGAAATCAGGCGAGCTTGGCAATCCGCTGCGTCAGGCGTGAAATTTTTCTCGACGCCGTGTTCTTGTGCAGCACACCCTTCGACACACCGCGCATCAGCTCCGGCTCGGCAAGGCGCATCGCGGCGACCGCCTGCTCGGCGACCCCCGACTCGATCGCCGATTCCACCTTCTTTACAAAGGTGCGAATTCGACTGACGCGTGTGCCATTGATTTCGACACGGCGGTCGTTGCGGCGGATGCGCTTGCGCGCCTGGGGAGTATTGGCCATCGGTCCTCGAGTTTGCTGTCGGTGTGGGACGACCACAGGCACGCGCAAATGCGCGACGCCGAAAGGCACCGTCCAAGAGGCACGCATTCGCGCGTGGGGGCGATGAAGTCAAGCCGTCAGCTGGTCTTAGGCGAATCCAAGTCCCGCACCACATCGGGCCGCCGCAGCAGCGCGTCGATCTGGCTGGCGGTATCGAAACTCTCGTCGGTGCGGAAGCGAAGCTCCGGCACCACACGCAGCCGCACGCGCTTGGCGATCTCCGCGCGTAACCACTTGACGTTGGTGGCGAGCGCCTTCGCCAGCCCGCTTTCGTCCTTGTGGCCGAGCGCGCGGACGAAGACGGTGGCGGTGCGCAGGTCGGGCGTGACGCGCACCTCGGTCACGGTCAGGATCAGCCCGTCGAGCGCGGGGTCGCGCGACAGCCCACCGCGCGCGACGATGTCGGCCAACGCGTGACGCAGCTCCTCGCCCACGCGCAGGGGACGCAGCGAGGGAGTTTCCGGGGCGGCTTTGGCGGGCATCGTTCTGTTTACTCCCGACGGCGCGCTACAGCGTCCGCGCGCGGTTCTCGACCTCGTAGGTCTCCAGCACGTCGTTCGGCTTCATCTCGCCGAAGTTGGTGAAGGTGACACCGCATTCGACGCCCGATCCCACCTCGGCCACCTCGTCCTTGAAGCGCCGCAGCGACCCGATCTCGCCGTTGTAGACGATCGTGTCGTCGCGCAGGATGCGGGCCTTGAGCGCCTTGCGGATGACGCCCTCGGTGACGAGCAACCCCGCCGCCTTGCCCTTGCCCGCCGCGAAGACCGCCTGGATGTTGGCGCGACCGACGACATGCTCGATCCGCTCAGTGCCGAGCTTGCCCGCCATCGCAAGCTTCATCTCGTCGATCAGATCGTAGATGATGTCGTAATATTTCAGAGCCACGCCGTCGCGGGTGGCGATCTCGCGCGCTTTCGCGTTGGCACGCACGCCGAAGCCGATGATCGGCGCCTTCGATGCCGACGCCAACGTGACATCGGATTCGGTGATGCCGCCCACGCCCGAATGCAGCACGCGCGCCTTGATCGCGTCCGTACTGAGCTTGTTGATCGCGGTCACGATCGCCTGCATCGATCCCTGCACGTCCGCCTTGACGATGATCGGGAACTCCATCGTGTTCGACGCGCGGCTGGCGAACATCGTCTCCAGCGTCGCGGGAGCCGTCGCGGTGCGCTTCCTCGTGATGAGGCTCTGGCGATAGTCCGCGATCTCGCGGGCGCGCGCGTCGTTTTCCACCACGCTGAACGGATCGCCCGCATCGGGCACGCCCGACAAGCCCAGTACCTCGACCGGCATCGAAGGCCCGGCCGATTTCACCTGCCGCCCCTTGTCGTCGATCAGCGCGCGCACCTTGCCGCTCTCGGCGCCCACCACGAAGATGTCGCCGACCTTGAGCGTGCCGCGGTTGACGAGCACGGTCGCCAGCGCGCCGCGCCCCTTGTCGAGCTGCGCCTCGATCACGGTTGCTTCCGCAGGCCGGTTCGGGTTGGCGCGCAGTTCGAGGACCTCGGCCTGAAGCAGGATCTTCTCGACCAGCTCGTCCAGCCCGGTCCTCTTCAGCGCCGACACCTCGACATCCTGCGTATCGCCCGAAAGCTCCTCGACAACGATCTCATATTGCAGCAGCGCCTGGCGCACGCGGTTCGCGTCCGCTCCGGGCTTGTCGATCTTGTTGATAGCAACGATCATCGGCACGCCCGCCGCGCGGGTGTGGTTGATGGCCTCGATCGTCTGCGGCATCAGCCCGTCGTCGGCCGCGACCACAAGCACGACGATGTCGGTCACGTTCGCGCCGCGCATCCGCATTTCGGTGAACGCCTCGTGGCCCGGGGTATCGAGGAAGGTTATCCTCTCGCCACCCTTCACCGTCACCTGATACGCGCCAATGTGCTGTGTGATGCCGCCCGCTTCGCCCTTGACGATGTCGGTGCCGCGCAGCGCATCCAGAAGGCTGGTCTTGCCGTGATCGACGTGGCCCATGATCGTGACCACGGGCGGGCGCGTTTCCAGATCGACGTCGACGTCCGCGTCGCCGACCAGCCCGGTCTCCACGTCGCTCTCGGACACGCGCTTCACGCGGTGGCCGAACTCGGTGACGATCAGCTCGGCGGTGTCCTGATCGATCGAGTCGGTCACCGCCGAAGGTGCGCCCATCTTGAAGAGCGCCTTGACCACGTCGGCGGCGCGCTCGGCCATGCGGTTGGCGAGTTCGGCGACCGTGATCGTCTCGGGCACCACCACGTCGCGGACCTGCTTGGCGGCTGGACCGCCCGCGTTGAAGGCGCGCTTCTCCTTCTCGCGCGCCCGCCTGAGCGCGGCGAGGCTGCGGACGCGGACCGAATCGTTATCGTCGAGCGCCTTGGTGACGCTGAGCTTGCCCGACTGGCGGCGGTCGTCCGCCGTGCGCGGGCGCGGTGGCGCAGGTTCGGGGCGGCGCAGGGGCATCGCTGCGGGACGGCGGAATATGGGTCCGCGCGCTTCGCCCGCACCAGCGGCGGGGGCTGCAGGCGCGGCTGCGACTGGCGCGGCCGGGCGTGGCCCGGTGCCCGCGCGCGGGGCGGCAGGTGAGAGCGGACGCTGGCCCGTAGCCGCGGTCGCCGGAGCGGCAACAACCGGCGCTGGCACGGGCGCTGTGGGCGGCGGCGCGGGGCGCGTGATGACCGGGCGCGGTACTGGGCGGAAGCCCGGCGCGGCTTCGCGTACCGGCGCTGGCGGACGCACGAAGGGTTGCGCCGCAGCGGGTCGCGTGGCGACGGGTGCTGTTGCGTCAGGCGCGCGCGTGACAGGCGCAGAGGCACCGTTCGCCGCAGCGGGTACGGCCGCAGGTTGCTCGGCCTGCACGGGCGCGGGCTGAGCTTCCAAGGACGGCACGGGCGCGGGGCTTACCGGAGCGGCTAACGCGGCTTGCGCTATTGGCGTGGCGGTCGGAGCCGCGGCTTCCGTCGTCGCCGCCTCGATGGGTGCGGGCTCGGGCACGGCGGCGGACTTGGCGGCCGCCAGCGCGCGCGCAGCCTGGGCCTCCACCGCCAGACGTTCGTCGCGGCGACGCGTCTCTTCGAGCGCGCGCATTCGGCCTTCCTCGGCCTGGCGCAGCAGCGCCACCTGGCGTTCCTGCGGCGTCAGATTGTCGTGCGGCGGCGCGGGACGGGGCGTTTCGGCCACGCGTGCCTGGACGGGCGCGGGGGCGGCTTCCGCTTCGGCGGGCGCGGCGTCATCCATCGGCGCCGACCCCGGCGCGCCGATCACACGGCGGCGTTTGGTCTCCACGACCACGGTTTTGGTGCGCCCATGGCTGAAGCTCTGCTTCACCTTGCCCACGTCCACGGTCTTGGGGCCCAGGGTGGGGCGCGCGCCCAGCTTCAGCTTGGTGTCGTCGCTCATACTCTACTCCTCACCCGATTCGCTGATCGAACCGGGCGTGTCCGGCGCATCGTCGCCGGTCGGTAAAAGGCCAAGAAAGGCGCGCCAACGGCCGAGATCGGCCATGACGCGCTCCGCCGCAGGCTTTCCAGCCACGGCCACGAATACACTATTCGCTCGCCCCAGCGCACGAGACAAGCTCTCGCGCGCCGTGGGCAGGTACGCGACCGCCACATCGTTGTTGCGCGCCTTGGCCGCGAGGCCCTGGCGCGCATCGGTGCCCGCGTCCGCCGAGATCAGCAAGAGACCCGCCGCGCCCGCGTCGAGCGCTTCGCCGATCCGTTCGCTGCCCAAGATAAGATTCCCGGCGCGATTTTCCAAGCCGATCCGGTCGAACGCGCGCGCCTGCAACCCCGTCGCGATCCGCTCGCCCAGATCCTGCGGAGCGGTGACCGCGCCGTCCTTGAACGCACGCGCGAGCGCACCCTTCAGCTTACCCTTTTTTTCCGCCGCGTCGAGCGTCGCGCGGTTGACCCCCAGCCACGCTCCGCGCCCCCCGGCACGCGCGCCAAGATCGGGCGCGACCGCGTTATCGGGGCCGAGCGCGAGCCGGATCAGCCCTTCGCGGGTGCCGTGTTCGCCCGAGAGGATGCACCTGCGCTCGGGCTCATCGGGAGACATCCGCATGGGCGTCTCCCCTGTCCTGCAGCAGCCGGTCCTTGGGCGCGGCGAGCAGCGCCTCGCACAGCTTGGGCTTGGCGATCGCGGCGCAGCCCGCGAGGTCGGCCTCCGCGCAGGTCATGGCGAACAGCGTCGCTTCGCGCGCGGCCATGCCGTTCTCGAACCAGACGCGCTTGATCGCCGAGCGGAACTTGCCTTCGCCCAGGTTGAGCGCGGGCTCGACCGAGATGCGGATGGGCTTGGGATCGTTGATCGACGCACCCTTGGGCTGGGTCGAAAAGCCGAGCGCGTCCGCCCATTCGTGCGTGACCGCATCGTCCCCGCCGCGCCACAGTTCATACGTCGGGCACGCCGGGACTTGCGCTGCTGCGGGCATGGCCGTGCCGAGCGCGATCGTCAACGCCAAGGGGGCGAATGCCCTCAAGCGGCAGCCTTCTCGTCCGCGAACCAGTGCGCGCGCGCGGCCATGATGATGCGGTTGGCGTCGTCTTCGGTCAAACCCTGGCCGCGCAGGATACCCTCGGGAATGCCCTTGGGCTTGTTCTCGCGCGCGATCAGATCGTCGCTGGCGAGGTCGCCCAGATCGTCGAGCGTCTTGATGCCCTTCTTGCCCAGGATCACGAGCATCGGCTCGGTCAGCCCCTCGATCTCGGCCAGATCATCCGAAACACCCAGCTCGGTGCGCTCGGCCTTCGCGGTCGCCATGCGGCGCTCGAGCGCCTCGGTCGCGCGACTTTGCAGTTCTCCCGCGAGACCCTCGTCGAAGCCCTCGATCGCGGCCAGTTCTTCCAGTTCGATATACGCCACTTCTTCCAACTCGGTAAATCCTTCCGCCACCAGCAACTGCGCGAGTGTTTCATCCACGTCGAGTTCCTTCTGGAACAGTTCGGAGCGCTCGACGAACTCCTTCTGCCGCTTCTCGCTGTCGTCGGCCTCGGTCATGATGTCGATCTGACGGCCGGTGAGCTGCGAAGCGAGACGCACATTCTGCCCGCGCCGCCCGATCGCCAGCGACAGCTGGTCGTCGGGCACCACGACATCGATGCGGTTCTCCTCCTCGTCGATCACCACCTTCGCGACCTCGGCGGGTTGCAAAGCGTTGACGACGAACGTCGCCACATCGGGCGACCACGGGATGATGTCGATCTTCTCGCCCGCGAGTTCCTGCACCACCGCCTGCACGCGGCTGCCCTTCATGCCGACGCACGCGCCGACCGGGTCGATTGACGAATCGCGCGAAATCACGCCGATTTTCGCGCGCGAACCAGGATCGCGCGCGCACGCTTTGATCTCGATCACGCCGTCGTAAATCTCGGGCACTTCCTGCGCGAACAATTTCTTCATGAAGTCAGGCGCGGCCCTCGACAGGAAGATCTGCGGCCCACGCGGCTCGGGACGCACTTCCTTGATCAACGACCGTACCCGATCCCCTACCCGCGCCACCTCGCGCGGGATCTGCTGGTCGCGGCGAATGATGCCCTCGGCGCGGCCAAGGTCGATGACGACATGGCCGAACTCGACGCGCTTGACCAACCCCGTGATGATCTCGCCCGCGCGTTCCTTGTATTCCTCATACTGCCGGTCGCGCTCGGCATCGCGCACCTTTTGCAGGATCGTCTGCTTGGCGGCCTGCGCCTGGATGCGCCCGAACTCGATGGGTGGCAGGAAATCGACGATGAAGTCGCCCAACACCGCGCCCTTCTGGCGCTTGTGCGCGTCGGCAGGCGAAATCTGCGTGAAAAGGTTCTCCGGCTCGTCCACCACTTCGAGTACGCGCCATAACCGCAGCTCGCCCGACTTCACGTCGATCTTGGCGCGGATGTCGTTCTCCTGGCCGTAGCGCGCCTTGGCGCCGCGCTGGAGCGCATCCTCCATCGCCTCGATCACGATGCCGCGATCGATCGACTTCTCCTTTGCCACCGCGTCGGCGATCGCGAGCAGCTCGGCCTTGTTGGCCGTGAGGTTGGCAGTGGCGGCGGCGGTTGCGGCGGTGGCCATCTTAGCGGCGGTCCTCGAGAATGGAGTCGGCCCCTTCGGGCGATAGCGGTCGGGTAGCGGCGATCAGCGCGTCGGTCAGCACGAGCTTGGCGGCGCGAATGTTGGCGAGCGGCAACGCCACCTCGCCCAGAACCTTTACGTCGAGCCGCACGGCCTCGCCGTCAAGTCCGATGATGATCCCGTGGAAGCGTTTGCGTGCCTGGACGGGCTCGAGCACCTCGGCGCGCGCCTCGTGGCCCAGCCATTTCGCCCAGTCCTCGGCGCGGGTCAGCGGCCGATCGATGCCCGGGGAGCTGACTTCCAGCCGGTAGCCGCCCTCGATCGGATCGGCCTCTTCCAGCACCGGATCGATCGCGCGGCTGATGTCGGCGCACTGATCCAGCGTCAGCTGCCCGGTCGCGGGGTCCTCGGCCATGACCTGCACCGTCGGCCCGGCGAGCACGGCGACGCGCACGAGCGCGAAGCCGAGCCCGGTCACCACCGGCTCGATCAACGCCCGTATTCCGCCCGCGTCCGCCATCGGTAATCCTCACATGCCCCCGGGCCCGACCCCGAACTCGGAGCCAGCCTCATGGAGCAATGACCATGTAGGAACGGGAACGGTGTACGCCGTGCGCGTCCGGTACGCAAGCGGGCGCCCTATCGCGGGCTTGCTCATCTGTAATCGCCGGGCGCGGGGGTGACCGCCGGGATCATTGCGTACTGACGGTATCGAAAAGGAGTGAGCCTTCCATGAAGATCGATTTCACACTCGCTGCGGCCCTGCTCGCGTTCGCCACCGGTCCCGCGCTCGCGCAGGATCGCGACTGGCACCGCGACCACGAACGCCGCGAGCGTCACGAATACCGCGAGGCCGAACGCCACGAATGGCGCGAGCACCGGTTCGAAGGCCATTACGGCTATCGCGGCTGGCGCTACCCCGCCGGCTACGGGTATCGCCGCTGCGGCGTCGGCATCGTCCTGCCGGGCGCATTCTATACGCCGAGTTACTACTACAATGATTACCGCCGTTTCGGCTTGGCCCCACCGCCGCCCCAGCTGCGCTGGGTTAAGAACGGGCCGGACCTGATCCTCGTCAACGTCCATGACGGCCGCGTGCGCGATGTGCGATATAACGTCTTCTAGGGCAGGCTGTCCTCCGTTATCCCAGGGTAAGCCGGGGTAACGGACCATGTCCGGTCAAACGCGCACGTAGCGCAGATACCACACCTCGTGCCCCAGGCGCCGCGCCTTCGCCTCGTAGCGCGTCTGCGGCCAATCCGCAGGGCGGGTTTGCCAGTCGGCGGGCTGCGTCGCCTGCCAGGCAAAATCCCGCCGCACCGCCATCTGCATCAGCGTCCAGCGCACATAGACCGGATGATCGGTCCCGATCCGCAGCTCGGCGCCCGGCACCAGCTTGGCCGCGAGCAGGTCGAGCGGCCCCGGATTGACGAACCGCCGCTTGGCATGGCGCGCCTTGGGCCAGGGATCGGGATGCAGCAGAAACGCGCGCGCGAGGCTCGCGTCGGGAAGGCATTCGAGGATGTCGAGCGCGTCGCCCATGTGCAGACGGACGTTGGCGAGCGCGTGTGCCTCGATTTGGGCGAGCGCACCGACGACGCCGTTGAGGAATGGCTCGGCGCCGATCAGGCCGATGTCGGGGTGGGCTGCAGCTTGTACCGCGAGGTGCTCGCCCGAACCGAAGCCGATCTCGAACCAGAGCGCACGGTCGTCGTGGAACAGGGTGGGCGCGTTTAGCGGGCCGGAGGGAACGGACACCCGCGGCAGCAGGTCTTCGACAAGCGCCGCTTGGCCTTGCCGCAGGGCATGGCCGGCGCGGCGACCGTAGAGGCGGCGCGTAGTGGTGGGATCGGATGTCAAGCCGCGTAGTCGCAGATCGTGACCACGCCGTCGATGTCCACCCCAGCATGGGGCGGCCTCTTGCGCTGACGGCATGATGACGCGCATCATTCCAGCAGGGTCCCGCGCCTCAGGCCACTGCGCGCTTCAACTCCTCCACCAAGTCCAGCTTCTCCCACGAGAAACCGCCGTCGGCATCGGGCTCGCGGCCGAAGTGGCCGTAGGCGGCGGTGCGCTCGTAAATGGGTTTGTTCAGTCCCAGATGCGTACGGATGCCCTTGGGCGTCAGGCGCACGAGTTGCGGCAGCACCGTCTCCAGCTTCGCGGGATCGACTTCGCCCGTATCGTGCAGGTCCACATAAAAGCTCAGTGGCTCGGCGACGCCGATCGCGTAGCTGATCTGGATCGTGCAACGCTTGGCCAGCCCCGCGCCGACCACGTTCTTCGCCAGATAGCGGCACGCATACGCCGCCGAACGGTCGACCTTGGTCGGATCCTTGCCGCTGAACGCGCCACCGCCGTGGGGCGAAGCGCCGCCGTAAGTATCGACGATGATCTTACGGCCGGTGACGCCCGCATCGCCATCGGGTCCGCCGATCTCGAACAGGCCGGTCGGGTTGACGAAGATGTGCGCGTCCTCGGGCATCCAGCCTTCCGGCAGCGTCTGCGCCATCACGCCCTTGGCATAATGGCGCAGTTCGTCCTGATCGGTGCCGCGCTTGTGTTGGGTGGAGATGACGAGGCCGGTCGCGCGCAGCGGATGGCCGTTCTCATATTCAAGCGTCACCTGCGATTTGGCGTCGGGCTCCAGGAACGACACCGCGCCCGAGTGGCGATCCTCCGCCAGCTTTTGCAGCAGCCGATGCGAGTAGAACAGCGTGGCCGGCATCAGCGCGGGGGTCTCGTCGGTCGCGAAGCCGAACATGATGCCCTGGTCGCCCGCGCCCTCGTCCTTATTACCCGCCTCGTCCACGCCGCGCGCGATGTCGATCGACTGCGCGTGGAGATTGTTCTCGAACTTGGAGTAGCGCCAGTGGAAGCCGTTCTGCTCGTAGCCGATGCGCTTGACCGCGTTGCGCGCGGCGTCCTCGATCTCGAACAGCGTCGGCTCGCGGCCTTCGCCCGGGCGCACCTCGCCCGCGAGCACGATCAGCCGCGTGGTCACCAGCGTCTCGCAGGCGACGCGCGCCTCGGGATCTTTGCTCAAAAATAGATCGACCACCGCATCCGAAATTTGGTCGGCAACCTTGTCGGGATGGCCTTCAGAGACCGATTCGGACGTGAAGAGATAGCGGCCGTGGCGCATGGGTGGGGTTCCATTGAATGGCGTTGCCGCCGCCTAGGCCCGAACGCGCGCTGCGGCAAGAGGAGATATAAGGTTTGCTTTAAGTCCGCCGCCGCGCCGCCCGGCGCGCGAGGGTCACCCCGATCAGGCCGAGGCCAAGCGGGATCATGTCGCCACCCCGCGAAAACGGCGTGCGCGCCGCCGCCGCTGGGAGCGCATGGACGATCACGCCCTCAGCGCGCTGCGGCAGCGTGGCGAGCAGGCCGCCATCCGCGCCGATTAGCGCGCTCACGCCCGTAGGCGTCGAGCGTGCGATCGGCAGTCCCTCCTCGATCGCGCGCAGCCGGGCGAGCGCGAGATGCTGCCAAGGCCCCGTGTCGGCGAACCACGCGTCGTTGGACGGGTTGAACAGCCACGCGGGCCGGCGCGCCTCGTCGACGATGTCGGTCGGGAAGATCATCTCATAGCAGACCAGCGGCCCCACCGGCGGCAACCCTGGTAGCGCGATCGTCCGCGCGCCCGGCCCGGGCGTGAAATCGACATCGCCCGGCGCGAGGCGCGACAGGCCGAACGCGTCCGCAACCGGTCGCAGCGGCACATATTCGCCGCCCGGCACGAGGTGGGATTTGTCGTAGCGCGCGCGGATCGCCCCCGCACTGTCGATCACGAACACGCTGTTCGTCGCCGCGACCGGCTGCCCACCGGCCGCATAGGTGACCGACAATCCTCCCGTCAGCAGCAGATCGCCCGGCCTCAGCAGCGTCGCCAAGCGCAACCGCAGCCCCGGATCGGCCTCCGCCTCGGCCTCCGCCAGCGCCGCTTCGGGCCACAGGATGACGCGCGGCACGCCCGCCCGCGCCACGCGCGCGGAGCGGCTCAGCCGCAGGAGCGCCGCCAGATTGCGCGCCTGCGCGGACGGGTCCCACTTGTCCGCCTGACTGATATTCGGCTGCACGATCACCAGCTCGACGCCAAGCGGCGGTGGCCCGGTCCCGAACCGCCCGGTGCCCACGATCCCCGCGATCGCCAGCGTGGCTGCCACCACGCCCGGCCACAGCCGCGCGAACGCGATCGCCGCCGCCCCAAGCGCGATCAACCCCGATAACCCCAGCGCTCCGTACAGCGCGGCGGGCTGCGCCAGCCCGGGTAGGTCGAGCGTGGACGCCGCCAGCGTATTCCACGGAAAGCCCGTCAACAAATGCCCGCGCGCCCATTCGGTCGCCATCCATGCTGCCGGGAACGCCCACAGCCGCGCCAACCTGGGCGCGCGCCGTGCGAAGCGCCACACTGCCCAGCATGCCATCGTCGGCATCGTCGCCAGCAGCGCCCCCAGCCCCAGCACCACGGGCCAGCCCAGCCAGTGGGGCATCTTGTCCTGATAGGTGAACGCCTCCGCGATCCACCGCACGCCGAAGCCGAAATGGCCGACGCCCCACACCCACGCGAGCAGCCCCGCGCGGCGTGGCGCGGCTTCGCAGAGCACGACCAGCGCCGCCAGCCCGAAAAGCGTGAAGGCGAAGATCCCGATCGGCGCGAACCCGAGCGCGGCCGTCACCCCCGCCACCAGCGCCAGCATGGGCGCGAGCGGACCACGTTGCAGGCGCGCGGCGAAGGCGGGCATCGCGGGCCACGCGCCTGAGCCGGGGCGCGGCTCGGGGCCGGACGGAGCGCGGGCGAGGGTGGCCATCGGCGCGATGTAGCGAGGCGGAGCGCGCCGTGCGAGCGCGGGCTGGCGCACACGGCGACGCGCGCTCAAGATCGCGCGATGACGAACCGGCTCTATTACGGCGACATTTGGACGTGCTGCGCGGCGGCGTGATGGAGCGCGACGGCCACACCTACGGACTGTTCCTCAGCGCCTACGAGCCGACACGCCCGATGCTGCCGCCGCAGGCGTGTACGAGAACGAGTTCGGCCGCTTCGCGCGGTTGCAAAGTCTCACCCGCCGATCTCTTCCACGGCGCGGGCGCTAAGCTGCCGCCGCTCGCTCCGATCAACCGCCGAGCGCTCCGTGTCGAGACGCGCGCCAGCCACAAGCAAGGCGCGCAATCCTCGCTACTGTAAGGTGCCTACAGTTTCCCCGTCATTTCCGGCACCAGCGTGAACAAATCCCCGACCAGCCCGACATCCGCCACCTGGAAGATCGGCGCGTCGGCGTCCTTGTTGATCGCGACGATGATCTTGCTGTCCTTCATCCCCGCCAGATGCTGGATTGCGCCCGAGATGCCGACCGCGAAATACAGCTCGGGCGCGACGATCTTGCCCGTCTGGCCGACTTGGTAGTCGTTGGGCGCATAGCCCGCGTCCACCGCCGCGCGGCTCGCGCCCACGGCCGCGCCCAGCTTGTCCGCCAGCGGGTCGATCAGCTCGTGGAACTTGTCGCTACTGCCCAGCGCGCGACCGCCGCTGACGATGATCTTGGCGCTCGTCAGCTCGGGCCGCTCGGAGTGCGCGAGTTCGGAACCCTCGAAGGTTGATCCACCCGTGTCCGCGCCGCCGTTTACTGCCTCGATCGGGGCGGAACCGCCGCTTGCCGCCGCCTTGGCGAACGCGGTCGCGCGCACGGTCAGCACGCGCTTGGCGTCGCTCGTCTCTACGGTGGCGATCGCATTACCCGCGTAGATCGGCCGCTCGAAGCTGGTCGGCGAATGGATCGCGGTCACCTCGGACACTTGCGCGATATCGAGCAGGGCCGCCACACGCGGCAGAATATTCTTGGCGCTCGTGGTCGCGGGCGCGAGGATCGCATCGTAATTGCCCGCGAGCCCCACGATCAAGGGTGCCACCGTCTCGGCGAGCGCATGGCCGTAAGCGGGAGCCTCGGCGAGCAGCACTTTGGTCACGCCCGCCACCTTCGCGGCTGCCTCGGCGGCAGTGCGTGCGTTCTCGCCCGCGATCAGCACATGGACGTCGCCGCCCAGCTGACCGGCCGCCGTGATCGCGGACAGGGTCGCGTCCTTCAGCGTGGCATTGTCATGTTCGGCCAAGACTAGCGTGCTCATCCGATGGCTCCCGTGGTGCGAAGTTTGTCGATCACTTCATCGACCGTTTTGACGATGATGCCCGCCTGCCGCTTCGACGGCTCGACCGTCTTGACAATGCGCAGACGCGGCGCGGGGTCCACGCCGTAGTCGGCGGGCGTCTTGTTCTCGATCTTCTTCGCCTTGGCTTTCATGATATTGGGCAGGCTGGCGTAGCGCGGCTCGTTCAGGCGCAGGTCGGTCGTGATTACCGCGGGCAATTTGAGGCCGAGCGTCTCGAGACCGCCATCCACCTCGCGCGTCACATGGACGGTGTCGCCGTCCACCGTCACCTTGGACGCGAACGTGCCCTGCGGCCAATCGAGCAATGCCGCTAGCATCTGGCCCGTCTGGTTCGCGTCGTCATCGATCGCCTGCTTGCCGAGAATGATCAGCCCCGGCTTCTCCTCGCGCGCGATCGCGGCCAGGATCTTGGCCACCGCCAGCGGTTCGGTCGGCTGATCGGTTACCACCAGGATGCCGCGATCCGCACCCAGCGCCAACGCGGTCCGCAGCGTCTCCTGCGCCTGCTGTACGCCGATCGAAACAACCACGATCTCGGTCGCGACACCCTTTTCCTTCAGGCGAACCGCCTCCTCGACCGCGATCTCGTCGAAGGGATTCATGCTCATCTTCACGTTGGCAAGGTCCACGCCCGAGCCATCGGGCTTCACCCGGATTTTCACATTGTAATCGACGACCCGTTTAACGGGCACCAGCAGCTTCATCGGGGCACTCCCTTACGTGGGTCCGGATTTGGCGGGGCGCGTAGGCTGCGTCAATGCGACCGTGCCGCACGTGCGATTTCGCGTCGATCCCACGTTGCTTCGCGCACGGCTGGCTTGGCGTGCAAAACCTCAAGATATCGATCAACGGCGGGGGCCGACGCTCATCTCGCATAGGTGGCGTGGGTGGTCGCCAGCCGCATGACCTGGCCCGCCATGATCGCGAGGTTGGACACGAGCCCGGGGTCGATGCAAGCACCGCTTTCGTCGAACAGCTTCAAGGTCGTATTCGCGGCGACGCCGAGGGGGGTCGGCCAGCCGCGCAGCGCGTGGACAATGGTGCGCAGCGCGATCAGTGTCGATCCCGTCGCCTGCCACCCAAAGGCGCAGGCGATGCAGCCCACCGCTCGGCCATCAAAGTAGGGGCGGGCATCCTTGCTGGTATCCTCGGCGTAATCGAGTGCATTCTTGATCAGGCCCGAGATCGAGCCGTGATAGCCCGGCGACGAAATGACGACTCCGTCGCATTCGCGCATGAGCCGCACGAGGCGCGCGGCACCCTCGCCGCGGCCACTAGTCTCGGGCGCATAAAGCGGGATTACCAGATCGGGTCCGGCGAGCATCACGGTACGGGCACCGCGCGCTTCGATTGCGCTCAGCGCCGCGCGCAGGACAAGTTCGGAGGACGATCCCGCTCGCGTCGTGCCGCCGAGGCCGAGGATAAGCGGGCGGGGATCATCAGCGTTCATTGGATGCGAGTCCCTGCCTTCGCGACGATCGATCGCAACTCCAAGGGACCATCCTCGACAGTCACTCTACACCCCAGGTCGTATTGGCCCGTTCGGCCTGACCTGAGCAGGTCGATGGCTGATCGCCGTACCGGATCGCGACTGTACGTAATCTCGTGAGTTTAAGGTTCGGGCATGACGGCTGCTCGACCGAGTGCTCGGTAGTATCTGGCATTAGAACCCTTTGTGTGAACGAGCGAGATTTTCAGATGCGGCTTAGCGGCTTCGTTTTTACTGAACGCAACGCGTAGCAATTCAACACTTTGCGCGATTTATATCAGCCCTCCCAACGGGCTGCTCGGATCGGCATAACGTCGCTTGCCCATGCGCCCGGCGAGATAGGCGTCGCGTCCGGCCTCTACCGCCAGCCGCATTGCGCGCGCCATGCGGACGGGGTCGCGGGCTTCGGCGATTGCGGTGTTCATGAGGACCCCGTCGCAGCCGAGTTCCATCGCGACGGCGGCGTCGGACGCGGTACCCACCCCCGCGTCGACCAGCACGGGGACCTGGGCATTCTCGATGATAAGGCGGAGCATGACGGGGTTCTGGATGCCGAGGCCCGAGCCGATTGGGGCGCCCAAGGGCATCACCGCGACCGCGCCCGCGGCTTCGAGGCGCTTGGCCTGGATGGGGTCGTCCGAGCAGTAAACCATGACCTGGAAGCCCTCGCGCGTGAGGACTTCGCAGGCGTCCATGGTGGCGGGCATATCGGGATAGAGCGTCTTGGCTTCGGCGAGCACCTCCAGCTTGACGAGGCTGTAGCCGCCCGCCTCGCGTGCGAGGCGCAGGGTTCGCAGCGCCTCGTCGGCGGTGAAGCAGCCGGCCGTGTTAGGAAGAAAGGTGTAGCGCGCGGGATCGAGGTGGTCGGTCAGCTTGTCGCCGGGGCCGCTCAGGTTGACGCGGCGCACCGCGACGGTGACGATCTCGGCACCGGACGCTTGTACGGCAGCGGCGGTCTGGGCGAAATCGCGGTATTTGCCGGTGCCAACGATCAGGCGCGAGGCGAAGCGGTGGCCCGCGACCTCCCAGCCGTCCGTAGCGCCGGGATCGCCGCCGCCGACAAAGTGGACGATCTCAATCTGGTCGCCGTCCGCGAGCCATGTGTCGGCAAAGGTTGAGCGCGCCGCGATTGCGCGGTTGCGCTCGACCGCGACCTTGGTTGGATCGAGGCCGAGTTCGCCGAGCAACGCGGCGATGGTCGTGGCGGCGGCGAGCGGGCGGGGTTCGCCGTTTAATTCTATGCGCATTGGGCCTCGTCCGGATCGGCTGGTCAGCGTGTACTGGGCGTCATATAAGCGCGCTCGATGCGTCCGCCCATGTGCGACATACGGGAACCGGACGTGGTGGCGGGGCTTGGGGTCTTCGCAGCCGAACAGGGATTTGCATGAACGAAAGCGAACCGATGCAGGTGGACGTGGGGCTCGTGCGCGAGCTGGCGTTGCTGCTCGACGAAACCAAGCTGACCGAAATCGAGGTGGAGGAGGCGGGGCGTCGTATCCGCGTGGCGCGCACGGCTGCGGTGGTGGCCGCGCCCTCGCCGGTTTATGCCGCTGGGCCTGCGTCGGTGGCGAGTGCCTCGGCCGATGCGCCTGCTGCAACGCCGGTGGACGATATGGCGGGCGCGGTGCGCTCGCCCATCGTGGGGACGGCGTATCTCACGTCCGAGCCCAGCGCGCCGCCGTTCGTGCGCGAGGGACAGGTGGTGGCCGAGGGCGAGACGCTGCTGATCATCGAGGCGATGAAGGTGATGAATGCGATTTCCGCACCGCGTGGCGGAACGATCCGCCGAGTGCTGATCGAGAGCGGCGCGCCGGTGGAGTATGACCAGCCGCTCGTGATCCTCGCGTGATCCAGAAAATCCTGATCGCCAATCGCGGCGAGATTGCGCTTCGCATCCACCGCGCCGCGCACGATCTAGGGCTGAAGACCGTGGCGGTACATTCGACGGCGGACACCGACGCGATGCACGTGCGCCTCGCGGACGAGAGCGTGTGTATCGGGCCGCCGTCGGCCGCGCTCAGCTACCTGAACATCCCCGCGTTGATCTCGGCCGCCGAGATCAGCGGCGCGGATGCGGTGCACCCAGGATATGGTTTCCTCGCCGAGAATGCGCGCTTCGCCGAGATCGTGCGCGAGCATAAACTGATCTGGATCGGCCCCGAGCCCGACCATATCCGCACGATGGGCGACAAGGTGGCCGCCAAGCGCGCGGCGGCCGCGCTGGGGCTGCCGCTGGTGCCGGGATCGGACGGGGCGATCGGTAGCGTGGCGGAGGCGGCGGCGGTGGCGGCCGGGATCGGCTATCCGGTGCTGATCAAAGCCGCATCGGGCGGCGGCGGGCGCGGCATGAAGGTGGTGGTGGACGAGGCGGCGATGGGGCCGATGCTGGCGCAGGCGAAGAGCGAGGCGGCGGCGGCGTTCGGCGACGATACGGTTTACCTCGAGAAATATCTCGGCAACCCGCGCCATATCGAGTTCCAGATCTTCGGCGACGGGCGGGGGCGCGCGGTGCATCTGGGGGAGCGCGACTGCTCGCTGCAGCGGCGGCACCAGAAGGTGCTCGAGGAATCGCCGTCTCCCGCGATCGACGCGGCGACGCGGGCGCGCATGGGCGAGCGGTGCGCCGACGCGATCGCCAAGCTCGGCTATGCGGGCGCGGGGACGATCGAGTTCCTGTACGAGGACGGCGAATTCTACTTTATCGAGATGAACACGCGCATCCAGGTCGAGCATCCCGTGACCGAGATGGTGACCGGCGTGGACCTGGTCGCCGAACAAATCCGCGTGGCGGACGGGTTGGAAATGAGCCTGCGGCAGGATCAGCTTGGCCTGCGCGGCCATGCGATCGAGGTGCGGATCAACGCCGAGGATCCGCGCACCTTCGCGCCCTCCCCCGGGTTGGTGACGCAGGTGCACCCGGCAGGCGGACCGGGCGTGCGCGTCGATAGCGCGATCTACGCGGGATACCGCGTGCCGCCCTATTACGACAGCCTGATCGCCAAGCTGATCGTCCACGCGGACACGCGCGAGGCGTGCATGCTACGGCTGTGCCGGGCCCTGAGCGAATATGTGATCGAGGGCGTAAAGACGACCCTGCCGCTGCACCAGGCGCTGCTGGCGGACCCGGAGTTCGCGGCGGGGGAGTATTCGATCAAGTGGCTGGAGCGGTGGCTGGAGGGGCAGACTCAGTAACGCCGAAACGACGTCGAGCTTAGCGTTAGTTAAGCAATCCTGTGATTTATGCCAATCTAAAGAGGTCCGACCGGTTAAGCACCTTCCGGTATGCTCGCTCACATCATTGATAAAAGCATCACTCTTTGTAAGATTTCGTCAGGGTCGCGATTGAAATCAAGAGCAATCACCTCGATTGGTTCGTGCCTTTTTAGCCGGGCAGTAATCTGTTTAACCTCCGCTTCATTAATAGCTTTGGACATTCCGAACGTTGGTGTATTGTTTGACGTCGGCTCGCGTGCTTTAAAGCACGCGTAAAGCTTATGCAGATCGACCTGTCCGGACGGGCGCTTCCAGTTTCCGTAGAGTTTCATCGTAGGCCTTTTTGATAGGCCAGCTTGACACCCTCTATCGCCAGTGCGATTCCCCATACTTGGCGGCAGAGAGGTGGCCTGCACGGCTGGTAAGGATCGTGCAGACCTCGCTTTGTTGTAGGGGCTCGGAGTTGTAGCTCCGGGCCCTTTCCTTAGCGAGCGTGTTCATCTTACCAGACAACAGCTGTATGGAGATGGGGCAAGCACGTCGCGGACACAATAAGTTGTGGATAACCAGAGTTTGGACGCAACCTATCGTGCTTAGTAGCGCCAGCTAGCAGCTAATAAGGCTGATCCTGAGCTACTTGCTCCCTTGCTCGCACGTACCCCGTACCAGTTAACAGCTGCGACTCGGGTGTTAGGCATCTACAGAGACAATGCCCGACGTTTTTCGCGAGTGATGATATTTGCAACTCAACGCGCTTCAAAGTCGCAGTATTTAGTCCGCCACTATGCGCCCGCCCGAACGTTAAGCCTTTAGCGACCGACACGTCCGGCGCATACAGGAGTCCCATTTTCATGACTATATTTCGCCGGGCTGCGTTGATTGCGGCCGCCACGATGACGCTGGGCACGCTCGCTCATGCCGCGCCCGCCGCCACCTTCGTCGCCAAAGCGGGCGCGAGCGATATGTACGAGATGAGGTCGAGCAAGCTCATGCTCGGCTCGACCAAGAACGCCGGGATCAAGTCCTACGCGAACGACATGATCCGGGACCACACCAAGAGCACGCAGCAGGTCAAGGCGGCGGCGATGAAGTCCGGCATGCACCCCAAACCGCCGGTACTCGATGCGCAGCAGACGTCCGACATCGCCGCGCTGACCGCCGCCAAGGGCACCGCGCGCGATACCCTTTACGTGCAGCAGCAGAAGGCCTCGCATCAGGCCGCGCTCGCGCTGATGCAGGACGAGGCGAGCACGGGCGACAAGCCCGCGCTCAAAGACGCGGCCGCCGGGATCGTACCGGTGGTGCAGCATCATATCGAAATGCTGAACGCTATGCCCACCGCCTGACAGCCGCTCTATTCGGGCCGGCCCTGGGCCGCGCGCATCTAAGGTGCGCGCGGCCCTAATCTTTTGTATGGGCGAACGGACCGGCGGAGCGCGTGGGGCGTTGGCCGACGATGGATGACAACCGACAAGGCGCGGTCAGCGCGACCGGCGCGGCGCTTATCGTGGGCGGCGCGTGGCTGGTAAGCGGTCTTGTGAGCCGCCGTTACAGCCCCGATCCAACGCATCCCCGGTTGATCGGCACACCAATCCGCTCGGGAACCAGCTTCACCTCGTCTTTGGTGAAGCCATACTAAGCCCGCAACTCGATGATCTGCTGAACACAACCTAACGCATACTCGATCAACTCGGCGGTAGTAGTTCCCTGAACTACTAGCCCTGAGTCGTTGGACGATCCCATGTCAACGCCTTCGGGCAGCGTCTCTATCGTCAGATTGATGATGCGTTCCATGGATTGCGTCCTACCACAGCCGCCGCGCTTACCCCAACACAGCTCCGAACGCCCGCACCCCCGCCCCGGCCCCGTCCGGGTGGCCCCATACCGCGCCGCTCACCGCCAGAAAGTCCGCCCCCGCCGTCACCAGCGGCGCGGCGTTCGCCGCCGTAATCCCGCCGATCGCCACGCACGGCAGCACGAACAGCTGCGACCACCACGTCAGGATTTCCGGCTCGGGCCGATGCTCGCTCGCCTTCGTCCCGCTCGCGAAGAACGATCCGAACGCAACGTAATCCGCCCCAGCCTCGCCCGCCTCCATCGCGAGGTGGCGGCTTGCGTGGCAGGTCACTCCGATCTCGGCATCCTGCCCCAGCAGCGCGCGCGCTTCCCCCACCAAGGTATCGTCCTGCCCCAGATGCACCCCATCCGCTCCGGCGCGCGCCGCCAGATCAGCGCGATCGTTCAGGATGAAGGAAACCTCCCGCGCCCGGCACACCGGCAGCAACGCCGCCGCCGCGCGCAGCACCGCATTGTCATCCACTCCCTTCAGCCGCAACTGAAACGCGGTGACCAGCCCCGGTTCCAGCGCCGCCTCCAGCGCGGCCGCGAACCCGTCCCCCAGCGCGGGCGGGGAGATCAGGTATAGCGCGCAGCCTGCGTCCAACCTCAACGCCCCTGATAGATCCCGATGATCTGCTCCAGCATCGCCAGCGCGTCCGCGCGCGGCCGCTGGAAGGTGTTGCGCCCGATGATCGAGCCGTTGCCGCCGCCACCCAAGATGTCGCGCGCATCCTGCGCCACGCCGTCCTCGCCCTTGGTTGCCCCGCCCGAGAACACCACCAGCCGCCGCCCCGCGAAGCAACACTGCACCACGTGCGCGACGCGTTTGGCCATCGTGGACCAATCGCCGTCCTTATACGCGGACACGGCATCCTTCTGTTCGATGTGATCGGTCGGCAGCTTTACCTTGATGATGTGCGCGCCGATCAGCGCGGCCATGTGCGCGGCATAGGCGGTCACGTCCAAGGCGGTCTCCCCCGCCTTGCTCAGCTCGCCGCCGCGCGGATAGCTCCACACCACCACCGCCAAGCCCACCGATTTCGCCTCGTTGGCGATCTCGCGGATTTCCTCCACCATGTCGAAAAACGCGTCCGATCCCGGATAGATGGTGAACCCCATCGCGCACGCGCCCAGGCGCAGCGCGTCGTCCACCGTCGCGGTTACCGCCTGGTCCTTCGTGGTCGCCCAGCTGTTCGCGCTGTTGGCCTTGAGGATCAGTGGAAACCCGGGCGCGACCTCGCTGGCGCACTCGAGCATCCCGAGCGGCGCGGCGAACGCGTTCAGTCCCGCCTCAACCGCGAGTTCGATGTGATAGCGCGGGTCGTAGGCGGGCGGATTGACCGCGAACGAGCGCGCCGGACCATGCTCGAACCCCTGATCGACGGGTAGGATCACCATCTTGCCCGTGCCGCCGAGCTTCCCCTGGTTCAGCATCCGCGCCAAGCTGGCGCGCGTGCCAGGGTTGTCGCTGGCGTACCAGCTCAGGATGTCGCGGACGGTCGGCGTGGTGGCGGTCATGAATGGCCCCTTGTGGTTGGCTGGCTGCACGCGCTGGTAGCGGCACTAGCGCGCGGGTTCCAGCCTTCAACGCGCCGCCAAGTCCTCGGGCGTGTCGAAGTCGCGGTGGATGCTCGCGTCGGCGAAGATTTCGGTCAGAGCCGCCCCCGCCAGCAACGCCCGCCCGCCCGCGTCGCCGCCCAGCACAGCCAATCGCGCGAACCACGCGCGACCCCAGCCGACCGGATTGCCGCGACGACCGTCATGCACCGGCACCGCAACCGTGTCCGGCGTGATCAGCGCGGCGGCAAGGCGGCGCAGCAGGTCGGCACCCACGAAGGGCATATCCCCCAGGCACACGATCGCCCCGCTCCAGTGCGCTGGGATCGCACGAACTCCGGCAGCAAAGCTCGACCCCATACCCTCGGCCCAGTCGGCCGCGTGAACGAATGTCACTCCTTCTACCCTCCCCCTACCGGGGGGAGGGACAGCCCTCGCAGGCGGCAGAGAGAGGGAGGGTTCGACCGGGCGCTCTCCTTCGTGGAGGCCCGCCCTCTCCCCGCTGCGCTGCGCTGCGCATCCCTCGCGGGAGAGGGTGGAAAGCAAGGCATCCCGCACGGCTTTCGCCTCACACCCCAGCACGACCAACATCGGCAGATCCGCCTTGCCAATCGCTTGCGCCACCCGCGCCACCATCGGCACGCCGTCCACTGGCAGCAGCAGCTTGTTCGCCGTCCCCATCCGCCGCGACGCCCCCGCGGCCAGCAGGATCGCCCCTATTTCGGCGGCCACACCGGCAGCCCTACCCCGCGCCATGCCGCCACCATCTCGGCCGCGATCGAGAGCGCGATCTCGGCGGGACCCTCCGCTCCCAGCGGCAGCCCCGCAGGCCCGCGCAGCCGCCCCATATCGTTTACGCTCACGCCCGCCGCGCCTAGCCGCTCGCGCCGCCGCGCGTCGTTCTTCCGCGATCCCAGCGCCGCCACGTAATACGCAGGCGAGGTCAACGCCGCCACCAGCGCCGGATCGTCGAGCTTGGGATCGTGCGTCAACGCCACCACCGCGCTCGCCGCGTCGGGCTTCCAGTCCGCCAGCGCCTCGTCGGGCCAGCGGCCATCGATCGTCTCGCCCTCGAAGCGCGCCCCCGCCGCGAACGCGCCGCGCGGATCGATGATCGTCACGCCGTGCCCCACCAGCCGCGCCATGGGCGCCAGCGCCTGCGCGATATGCACCGCGCCCACGATCGCCAGCCTGCGCGGCGGATCGTGCCTTGCCACGAAGCGCCCGGGCGCGGGATCGTCCCCCGCCACCGCCGGGCCGCCCGCCAGATCGAAGGTGACCTGATACGCCCGGCCCTTCGCGCGCGCGTCCGCCAGCTCGTCGAACAGCACGAAGGGGAAGCCGCCCGCATCCACCCGCTGCACCAGGATCGCCACTTGCCCGCCGCAGCCCAGCCCCACGCGCCACGCGGTCTCGTCCGCCACGCCGAAATCCATCAACCGCGCGCGTCCGCTCGCGAGCACGTCCAGGGCTTCGACGACCACCTCGCCCTCGACGCAGCCTCCACTGACCGACCCTTCGAAGAGCCCGTCGTCGCGCACCAGCAGATGGCTACCAGCGCGCCTCGGCGAGGAGCCCCACGTCCGCACCACCGTCGCCAGCACCATCGCGTGCCCCGCGTCCCGCCATTCGCGGGCGCGCGTGATCAATTGGCCAAGTTCATCCAGCATGGCGCCGAGCTTGGGAGCGCGCCCCTAAGCACGCAAGAGCCACGCGAGCAGCACGAGCACCATTACCGCGAGCGCACCCACCCACACGCCCAGCGGTAATCCCCCGCGCGGCTCGGGCGGGGCATTGGGGGTCACCAGCGCGGGCTCGGTCTCCACCAGTTCAGCCGTGCCCGCGTCCGGGCCGATGTCGGCGGGCCCGCCCTCAATCGCGATCGTCTCGCCCATTGGCGGGGCGGCGGGATCGGCGGTGGGTGCGACCACCTCCAGCTCGGCCTTGAGCGCGGCGAAGAAGCGGTCCGCGTAACCGCGCGCGGTTCCCTCGATCAGCCGCCCGCCCAGCTGCGCCAGCTTGCCGCCCACCGTCGCGCGCGCGCCGTAGGTCAGTCGCGTCGCGTCCGGGCCGTCTTGGGCGAGGTTCACGTCCGCCTCGCCCTTGGCGAACCCGGCCGCACCGCCTTTGCCCTCGCCCGACAGCCGATAGCGGGCGGGCGGCTCCGCGTCGCTGATCGTCACCACTCCCGTGAACGCCGCGCGCACTGGACCCACCTTCGCGACCACGCGTCCTTCGAACCGATCCGGCGCGGTCTCGGCGAGCGATTCGCACCCATCGATACAGCGCGCCAGCATCGCTGGATCGTTCAACGCCGCCCAAACTTTGGGCCGGGGGGCAAAGATGATGATTTCTCCGGTCAGCTCCACCGCGCGCAACTCCTTGGGATAAAGTCAAAACCGATCAGTCGGTGCTGGAACATCCGTGTCCTGTAGCGCACGGACCCACTGAACCGAAAACCTCGCTCATGGTAATCTTGCCGAAATGATTTACGCACAGGATCGTAATATGGTTGGGGTAGGCGTACACGCTTCGACGGCAACGCAGTTTGGCGGGGAGTGCGCGGTCGGCGCGCTCACGCCCACGGTGCGCGGCGCGATCAAGTGGTTCGATGCCGTACGCGGCTATGGCTTCATCGTGCCCGAGGATGGAACGCCGGATGTCCTCGTCCACTTCAGCGTGTTGCGCGATATCGGCCGCCGCTCGCTGCCTGAAGGCGCGACCCTCACCTGCCTGATCGCCGAGCGCGAGCGCGGACGGCAGGCCGAACGCATCGTCGCGTTCGATCTTGCCACCGCCACCGTACCCGATCCCGAAGGTGTGCGACAGCGCGCGGCGGGACGCGCCGATCCGCTCTCCCTGCTTGACCCGGCGGGCGTGTTCGAGCCTGTGTGCGTGAAGTGGTTCAACCGCCTGAAGGGTTACGGCTTCCTATGCCGCACGGACAGCACGCAGGATATTTTCGTCCACATGGAAACCTTGCGACGCGGCGGCATCGCTCCGCCCGAACCGGGCCATCCCTTGCGCGCGCGGATCGCGCCATCGGACCGAGGGCCGATGGCGGTCGTCGTGGAGGCTATGTCGGGCTGATCGCGCTCGCGTTCGGACTGGCGTTCGCCGCCACCGCGCCCGCCGCCGCGCGCACGCCGGCGACCGTTCCCGTCGGCCAGCCGCAGACCGGGCTGGCCGTGATTCCGCTCACCATCGCCGGCGCGAACGGCCGCCCGCATCGCTTCCGCACCGAATATGCGGGGACCGAGGCGCAGCAGGCCACCGGCATGATGTATCGCACGCATGTGCCGCGCGGCACGGGGATGATCTTCCCGCTCACGCCCCAGCGCGTCGCGACCTTCTGGATGCACGATTGCCCGAGCGGCCTCGATCTGATCTTCATCGCTCCGGGCGGCGTGATCGAAAGCATCGGCGCCAACGCTCCGCCGATGTCAGACGCGATTGTCGCCTCCAAGGGCGTTGTCGCGGCGGTGTTCGAGATCGGCCCGGGAGAGGCCGCGCGCCTTGGCATCCACGCCGGGGACAAGGCCGCGTGGAAAGCGCCGCTGGCCCAAGGCGAGGCTGTTCGCTAAGGGACCGCGCATGTCGTTTTTCACGCGTATCTTTACCTGGTGGAACGGCTCCACGTGGGGCACCCGCCGCACGGTCGCGAGCGGCTCCGAAGTCGGCCGCGATGGCTGGGGCAATATCTACTATGCCTCGCGTGCCGGGGACCGTCGTTGGGTCACCTACAACGGCTATGCGGACGCGAGCCGCATCCCGCCCGACTGGCATCTATGGATGCACGGCGCGGACATGCCCCCGCCCTCGCAATTGCCCATCCAGGTCCCGCGCTGGGTCAAGCCGCCGCAATCCAACCTGACCGGCACTGCGCAGGCACATATGCCGTCGGGCGCGCTCGAGCGTTCGGGCGTGCGAGCTCGCGCGACGGGCGATTATGAAGCGTGGGAGCCGGACGCATGAGCAGTAGCCTCAAGGACAATTGGCTCGAAGCCCTCGTCGGCCTGCTCGTGATCGGCGTTGCGGCGTGGTTCGTCGCCTACGCTTATGCGCGCACCAGCGGCGGCGCGGGTGGTGTCAGCTACGCGATCACCGCGCGCTTCCCCAGCGCCGCAGGCGTCACTGAAGGAACGGACGTGCGCGTTTCGGGCCTCAAGGTCGGTTCGGTCACCGGCCTCAAGCTCGATCCAAAAAGCTACCAGGCGATCGCCAGCTTCTCGCTCGACAAGACCGTCCAGTTGCCCGTCGACAGCACGGCCGCGATCACCTCGCAGGGGATCCTCGGCGGTAGCTACGTCAACCTCGTTCCCGGCGGTGATCAGGTCATGCTCAAGCCCGGCGCGGAGATCACCGACACGCAAGGGTCGACCGATCTGATGGGCCTGATCGGCAGCTACATCAACCGCAGCGGATCGAGTGCGGCCAAGCCCGCCCCCGCCCCGCCCTCCGTCCCGGCGGCGGACACGTCCGCGGCGAAATAGGTCCGCGTTGCCAGACCCCCTCCGTCGGCTTCGCCGCCACCTCCTCCAGCGGGGGAGTTGCTCGAAAGGCGGAGGGGGTCGCGCAACGCTGGCCGCCCTCGCCCTCCTCACGCTGACCGCCGCCACCGAACTTCCCACGCCCATGCCCGAACGCGTTGCCACGATCGGCGCGCTCGATAAACGCACCGGCGTCGCGCGCGATTTTCCCCTCCATCCCGGCGAATCGGCCCGCTTCGGCGCGCTCATCCTCCACCTGCGCGCGTGCGAGGGTACGCCGCCCTGGCTACCGCCCGAAAGCGGCGGCTTCGTCCAGATCGATCAGGACCTGAAGAAGGGCGGCACCAAGCGCGTCTTCTCCGGCTGGCTCTTTGCGCGCTCGCCCTCGCTCAATGCGTGGGAGGACCCCAATTACGACGTTTGGGTCAAAGCCTGCGCGATGCGCTTTCCCGAAACCGGTCCGGATACCATCCTCGCTCCAGGCGGCACTGCATCGTCGAAGGACGCCGCGTCGAATGCGAAGAAATCCCCCCGCCGCCCGATCGCGTCGCCCAACAACGCCCTGTAAGGCTCCCGCCCGATCTCGATCGCGCCGAATTGGGCCAGGTGCATCGTCAGGAACTGCGTGTCGAGCAGGGTGTATCCCCCTGCGCGCAGCCGCGCGATCAGGTGCGCGAGCGCGGCCTTGGACGCGTCGCTCACCCGGCTGAACATGCTCTCGCCGAAGAATGCGCCGCCCAGCTCCACCCCGTACAGCCCGCCCATGAGTGCGCCGTCCACCCACACCTCCAGGCTGTGCGCGTTGCCGCGCGCGTGCAGCGCGCAGTAGCCATCGATGATCGCCGGGTTGATCCACGTCTCGCCGCGCACTTCGGAGGGCGCGGCGCACGCCTCCATCACCGCGCGGAACGCCGCGTTCGCCGTATGCACGAAGCGCTCGCGCTTAAGCGTCTTGGCCAGGCTGCGCGGTAGATGGAAATTGCCCAGCGGCAGGATACCCCGCCGCCGCGGTTCCACCCAATACACATCGGGCGCATCATGCCGATCCGCCATCGGAAACACGCCGACCGAATAGGCCTTCAGTAATTGCAGGGGGTCGAGGCCGCTCATTGATCCACAAGCGTGGCCGCATTGCCGCCCCGGATCAAGCGGCGCGTGACCCGTCCCGAACCCGCTCGTGATCCAGTCCCGGATTGCGCCGCCGGAGTTCCGCCGTCAGCCAGCTCCCGAACAGGACCACAGCACGAGCGGCGCGCCCAATATCGCCGTGGTCGGATCCACCCGCTTACTCGCCGCGACATAGGCGGCCGCCGACCCGACCAGCGCCTGGCTTTCGATCGTGCCGCGCGTCAGGTTCCGGTCGCCAAAGGTCATCTTGGTATAGGCGACCACCAAGCCGAGTGTCACCGCCGGCTCGCTTGCGCGCTCTTGGATTTGTGCCCGGACGACAGGCAGCCGGCAGCCACGAAATATGGCTCAACCCGACTACCGGCCGCAGTATCGTGCTAACCCGACATCCGGGCGACGTTCCCGAAGGGCTTCTGCGAGGCATGCTGAAGAAGGCGGGCATCTCGCCTGACGACTTCTTGGCATGAGCGCCCCCGCCCGCTAAGCCCAGCCACAACATTCGCTTTCAGCAGGTTCTTTTCCCCATGAAGATCAGCGGCGTCGAAATCCGCCCCGGCAATATCATCGAATACGAAGGCGGCATCTGGCGCGCGGTCAAGACGCAGCACACCCAGCCGGGCAAGGGCGGGGCGTATATGCAGGTCGAGATGAAGAACCTGATCGACGGGCGCAAGAACAACGTCCGCTTCCGCTCGGCCGAGACGGTCGAGAAAGTGCGGCTCGATACCAAGGAGTTCCAGTTCCTCTTCGCTGAAGGCGACGCGTTGACCTTTATGGACAAGGACACCTACGATCAGGTCTCGCTACCGCGCGATTTGCTCGGCGATGCGGCGGCGTTCCTGCAGGACGGCATGGACGTCTCGATGGAGCTGTACGAGGAGCGGCCGATCTCGGTGCAATTGCCCGACCAGATCGAGGCGACGGTGGTCGACGCGGACGCGGTGGTGAAGGGGCAGACCGCGTCGTCCTCCTACAAGCCCGCCGTGCTCGACAACGGCGTGCGCGTGATGGTGCCGCCCTTCATCGGCTCGGGGACGCGGATCGTGGTGGATGTTTATGCTCAGGAGTATGTGAGAAGGGCGGAGTAGTACGCTCGTTCGTGTCCTGTATTGTCGCAGGTAACCTCACGGAGAAAGCCTGTGAAAAAATCAGTAGTCTTATTCACGTTGATGATCGTCAGTGCGTGTTCTTCGTCCGGCAGTCCGGCATCTTCGACTAGCTCTGTATCGACGGAGGTCCAGCCTGCTGTCACCACAGAAGCGCCGGTTCCGGCGAGATCGGCGGACGGGGATCACGATCCCGAAGCACTCAAGCCCAGCGGCTATAACGACTACGGTTATAAGCAGGCCGACAAGGACTTCGCAAAATCGGTCGGTATCTCGGAATCCGAATTGCACTCCGCCGAGGCTGTAGTTTGCAATGCCGGTCAGGAGTGCGCAGAATCGCTCAAGCACGACGTGCAAGCCGATGCGCGAAAGTAGGGTCAGCTAAAACGGATGCCCGCTCACTCTGCCCTCATCACCGTCATGGAAAAAGCCGCGCGCAAGGCCGCGCCCAAGTTGCGGCGCGACTTCAACGAGGTCGCCAACCTGCAGGTCAGTCGCAAGGGCCCTGCGGATTTCGTCAGCCAGGCCGATCGCACCGCCGAGGCGACGTTGCGCGACGAACTGCGCCGGGCGCGGCCCGATTACGGCTTTCTGATGGAGGAGGAGGGCACGATCGAGGGCAAGCCGGGGATGCCGCGCTTCGTCATCGATCCGATCGACGGCACGTCCAATTTCCTCCACGGCATCCCGCACTTCGCCATCTCGATCGCGGTCGAGGAGGCCGGGCAGATCGTGGCGGGGCTGGTCTACCAGCCGCTGACCGACGAGAGTTTCTGGGCGGAACGCGGGCGCGGCGCGTGGTTGCAAGACGCGCGGTTGCGGGTCAGCGCGCGGCGCGATCTCGCCGATTGCCTGATCGCGACCGGCATCCCCTTCAAGGGCCACGGCGACCTCCCCGAGTGGACCGCGATCAACGACGCGGTAGTGCCCGAAGTAGCGGGCATCCGCCGCTTCGGCTCGGCCGCGCTCGATCTGGCGTGGGTGGCGGCGGGGCGGTTTGACGGCTTCTGGGAGCGCGGGTTGCAGCCGTGGGACATCGCGGCGGGCGTGCTGCTGGTGCGCGAGGCGGGGGGGTATGCGACCGACTTCCGGGGCGGCGACAAGCCGATCGAACGCGGGGAAGTGGTCGCGGGGGCGGACGGTATCCATTCCAAGCTCCACCGGCTAGTGGCCGGGGCGGTGCGAAGTTAGCCATTCACCCATCACCGGGGATGGAGGTGCGTCGTGACGGGCACTCGACGACCACGACCTTGATCGGCGCCTACATGGCTCCCGCCCGAGCGTATTGGGGCGTTCGGGGCCGCGCCTTTAGCGCGATATGACGAGGAGAGATCTGCTACTATCGCCCCATCGAGTTCGCCCCACCTTCCTCCTCCCTCGTACTCTTCACGGCATCAACGACGTGCGCAGACAACGGAGTGCATAGGCCGAGCAACTCCGTGCCGATCGTATCAGAGGCGCAGCATCTCGTTTTGGTCCCTTTTGTGTTCGCCGTGATTGGCGCATAATTGCATCGCCATCTTAAGATTGCTCCATGCCGGATGAAGCTCGGGACCCTTCAGCCCGGTCGCGGGTTCGATATCGTACCCAGGCAATCCCGCCGTGTATTTTGGTGACGAGATGTTCATCACCTGCGTCGATCAGCACCCCGCGCGCCCCCGTCACCGCTGCTGGCGCGATGGCGAACAACGAGGCGTGATCGGGAAATGTTTGCAAAGTGCGTTCGCGCCCGAGGATAATAGCGAAGTGTCCGCGCTGATTACGGCGGTGGTTGCTAAATTGTCGGCGAACGGCTCGCGTGACTAAGGCCGCTTGTCTGGCCGAGTGATATACGCTAATCGAACAGCCGATCCTGCATTGTTATTGGCTATTGGAGATCGCCCGCATGGCGCGCGTCACCGTTGAAGATTGTGTCGAAAAAATACCGAACCGTTTCGACCTTGTGCTGTTCGCAGCGCAACGCGCGCGGCAGATCGCAACCGGATCGGACCTTACGGTCGAGCGCGACCGCGATAAGAACCCGGTCGTTGCGTTGCGCGAGATCGCCGAAGCGACCGTGCAGCCCGCGCACTTGCAGGAGGCGATGATCGCTTCGATGCAGCGGGTGCTCGTCGCGGATGAGGATGCGCCCGACGCGATGGGTTCGCTTGCTGCGCAGGCGGAGGCGCTGCGGATTACCGCCGCGCAGCCGCCGCGCAACCAGAATATGGGCCCGGATTACGAATAATAGGCGGTCGCCTCTCGTCATCCCGGCCTTGTGCCGGAACTCAAGACGGGAATGGCCTTTTGAAGTGAAGCGGCGTTCGCGCGTCTCGGGGTCCCGGCACGAGGCCAGAATGACGGAGGACGCCGGTTGACACTTGCGCTCCCTCCCGCCACCCGGGCCTCATGCCGACCGCCGCCCGCGCCATCGTCGACACGCTTCTTGCGCAAGGGATCACTCACGCGTTCGGGGTTCCCGGCGAATCCTATCTCGGTCTGATCGATGCGCTCCACGACGTCCAGGAGCGCCTGACGCTGATTACCTGTCGCCACGAGGCGACCGCCGCGCATATGGCCGAGGCTTATGGCAAGCTGACCGGCCAGCCCGGTGTCTGCCTCGTCACGCGCGGGCCGGGCGCGACGCACGCGTCGATCGGTGTCCACACTGCAATGCACGATTCGACGCCGATGCTGCTGCTCGTAGGCCATGTGGAGCGCGCCATGATCGGGCGCGGGGCGTTCCAGGAAGTCGATTACGAGGCGATGTTCGCCCCGCTCGCCAAAGCCGTTTTCGTGCTGCGGGACGCGGCTCGCGCTCCCGAACTCGCCGCCGCCGCCGTGGCCGTGGCGATGAGCGGACGGCCCGGTCCGGTAGTTCTCGTGCTGCCCGAAGATGTGCTGGACGAGGAGTCCGGCCCTGCGGTCGCCTCCGCATTTATTGCTCCCGAGCCCGCGCTCTCGCCGCACGACATCGCTCGCTTGCACGAATTGTTGCGCGAGGCCAGGCGCCCGATGCTGTGGGTCGGCGGCTCGCGCTGGTCCCAGACGGCGTGCGATCAGGTCGCGGAGGCCGCGCGGCGTCTGAACATTCCGGTTGTCACCGCTTGGCGGCGCAAGGATTTGGTCGATAACGCGCATCCCAATTTCGCGGGCGAGATGGGACTGGGCGCGAACCCGAAACTGGTCGCGCGCGTGCGCGAAGCCGATCTCCTGATCACGATCGGCACGCGCCTGTCCGAAGTGACGACGACCGCCTACACGCTCCCTGAACCGCCCGCGCCGCACCAGCGCTTGGTGATGATCCATCCCGACGCGGCGGTGCTGGCGCAGCCGTATCGCCCGACGCTCGCGCTCCAGTCCACGGTCGCGCACGCCGCGCAGGCGCTGCTGGAAGTTGCGCATATTTTCAGTGGGGAGGCAGATCGGGACGAGCCCATCGCCGCGCGCGCCGAGTATGAGGCATGGTCCCGTCCCACGCAGGTTGAGGCGGGGGTGAACATGGCGGACGTGATCGCGCACGTGACCGCGAGCTTGCCCAAGGACGCTATCGTCACAAACGGCGCGGGCAATTTTGGTGCGTGGGTCCACCGGTTTCACCAGCACCGGGAATATGGCACGCAGCTTGCCCCCACGTCGGGCGCGATGGGCTACGGCGTTCCCGCCGCCGTCGCCGCCTCGATCCTGCATCCCGGTCGCGCGGTGCTGTGCGTGGCGGGCGACGGCGATTTTCTCATGAGCAGTCACGAACTCGCGACCGCGACACGCTACGGAGCCACGCCGATCATCCTGGTGGTCGATAACGGCCAGTATGGCACGATCGCGATGCACCAGGCGCGCGATTATCCGGGTCGCGCCTACGGCACGGCGATCACCAACCCCGATTTTGCCGCGCTTGCCGCCGCCTATGGTTGGTGGAGCGTCAACGTGACCGAGACGGGCGCGTTCGCCGCCGCGTTCGAGGCCGCGCGCGCCAGCGGACGCGCCGCACTGATCGCGCTCAAGACCGATCCGCGTGAAATCACGCCGGGGCGTTGCCTGCCCTGAGCCACGTGCCGCACGAGCGGTGGCGCGTCATGCTGATCGACTAAGGGGTGATACCCTTGCGTGATCCGCGCGCGGCCCGAGGCGCCTCCATCGGCCTCGCAGGCACGTCCCCGTGAACGGGGGGAGGATTTGCCAATCCTACCCTGTGTAGCGGGAAAGTGGACGCTAGGGTGAAGGTACATCCGTTCGGACGCGAACCCGCCGCGTGGATCAGATTTTAGATTGCGATCCGCGATCAAAGATCAGCGCTCGGCCCAAACAAATTGGCCTCCGCTCCGGGGGCATGGAGCGGAGGCCGGTTTGCGCTCGTCACGCAGCTGGCGAACGAACAGGCAACAGGGGGCAAATCCCGTCCGCTCCTTCAGCAATACGAATATATGTCCACTCTTCTTGCTATGCAATGAACGACTTCATCCTTTTCCGGGAATTCTTCGCGGGCGCGGATCGCGGAACTGAAAAAGGGCCGGATCGACCACCGAATTGAACTGTATTCGCGATAGCTCGACGCGCGTGAGGTTGCCTTGTGCATCGCGAACCTGCCACCCGCGCTCGCGCAGGCCCGCAGGAGCAGCCGAATCGCGCGCGAACTCGATCGTCGTCACCCCATATTCGGGGTGCGCCGAATCGGTTGCCTCGACTGTGATGCCGCTTGCGTCCTCGTGCGTGACACGCGCATAGCGCGCGAGATCGACGGTATCGTCGAGCAGCACCGCGAGCGGCCCCCGGATTGGGAACACGGTCACCTGCGCGACCTTGTAGTCGATGTAATTCAGCGCGTGGCCGTCCGCGACGACGAGGATCGGGGCCTTGTCATACTGGAAGCGCACGCGCCCGGGCCGAGCCAGCGTCATGCGGCCCCGCCGGACCGCGCCCGACGCCGCCGTCTGGGTAAAATCGGCGCTCAGCGTGCGAACCGACTTTAGATGCTGGGAAACATCGGCGAGCGAGGCGCGCGCCGCCTGGGGCAGCAGGGCGAGTGCGAGCAACAGGATGCTGGATCGGATATTCATGAGTGAATCAACGTCCTGAGCGCTTGAATAGGTGCTGAAGCCCGTGAGGGTCAGGGCCGGACTACCAGTTGGCCCAAGGTGGCGATCATTTAGGCAACGCGCATCGGCTTACCGACCATTTAGCCGCCCGGTACCAGCCGCAGCGGATCGGCACCGAACCCGCTCGCTTAGACGACGGGCAGCAACGGGTAGGTGCGCCGCGCCTCCTCCGCGATCGTTAAACCATCGATACCGCCGGGCAGGCGGATCCCGACTTGCGGAGGGCTACAGCCGGTTCTGGTCCGCGTCCACCAGCACCTCGCGCCGGCCGACATGGTCCGCTGTGCTGACGATCCCGTCCTTCTCCATGCGCTCGATCAATCGCGCTGCGTTGTTGTAGCCGATGCGGAGCTGGCGCTGAACGTAGGACGTACTCGCCTTCTGCGATTCGGCGACCACTTGGCAGGCGCGCCGGTAATCGTCCCCCTCGTTGTCCGCCGCCGTACCGCCGAAATCCAGCCCAAGCAGATCGTCTCCGGGCGCGGGCTCCTCGGTGACGGCGTCGACATAATCGGGCGTTCCCTGCGCGCGCCAATGGTCGGCGACCGCCTCCACCTCCTCGTCGCTGACGAACGGCCCGTGGACGCGCACGACCTGCTTGCCGCCGGGCATGTAGAGCATGTCGCCGCGCCCGAGCAGTTGCTCGGCGCCCTGTTCGCCAAGGATCGTGCGGCTGTCGATCTTGCTCGTCACCTGGAAGCTGATGCGCGTGGGCAAGTTCGCCTTGATGACGCCGGTGATCACGTCGACCGAGGGACGCTGCGTCGCCATGATCAGGTGGATCCCCGCCGCCCGCGCCTTCTGCGCGACACGCTGGATCAGGAATTCGATCTCCTTGCCCGCGACCATCATCAGGTCGGCGAGTTCGTCGACCACGATGACGATATGCGGCAGCACCTGGAAGTCGAACGTCTGCTCCTCGTAGGCGGGAAATCCCGTTTCGCCGTCGAAACCCACCTGGACGCGCTTGGTGTAGGGTTTGCCCTCGGCAATGAAGTCGCGCACGCGCTGGTTGAACGCCGCCAGCGACCGTACATTGATCGACGCCATCTGCCGATAGCGGCCCTCCATCTCCTCCACCGCCCATTTGAGCGCCCGGATCGCTTTCTGCGGATCGGTCACCACCGGGCTGAGCAGATGCGGGATGCCGTCGTACACCGACAGCTCGAGCATCTTGGGATCGATCATGATCAGCCGCACCTGTTCGGGCGTGAGCTTGTAGAGGATCGAGAGGATCATCGCGTTCAGCCCGACGGACTTGCCCGCGCCGGTCGTGCCCGCGATCAGCAGATGCGGCATGGGGGCCAGATCGGCGACGACGGGATCGCCCGCGATGTTCTTGCCCAGAATGAGCGGTAGGACGTGCTTGGTATCCGTGTAAGCCGCGCTTTCGAGCAGTTCGCGCAGCACCACGGTCTCGCGCGTGGCGTTGGGGAGTTCGATGCCGATGATCGTGCGCCCCGGCACCACCGCCACGCGCGCCGAAATCGCCGACATCGAGCGTGCGATATCGTCCGCCAGCCCGATCACCCGGCTCGCCTTGATCCCCGGTGCCGGCTCGAGTTCGTACATCGTCACCACCGGCCCCGCACGCACGTGCGCGATCTCGCCCTCGACCCCGTAATCGTCCAGCACCTGCACCAGCGCAGCGGCGTTGGCAGATAGTTGCTCGGGGTCGATCGGAGCGGCGTTGGCGGGCGGCGCGCGCAGCAGGCTCATCGCGGGCAGCTTGCCCTTGGGTGCGCCGTCAAGCGGCAGGGGTAATTGTTCGCGTGGGCGCGCCGCTGTCACCTGCACCGTCGCTCCGCGCGGCACGGTGGGGGTCAAGCTGGCGGGCGCGGGACGGGACGGCGACGGACTGTTCCGCGGCTCGGTGCGCGCGGGGTGTTCGCGCGGCGGGCTTACGGCCGTCCCGCGGGCCGATCGGCGGAAATCGGATCGACGCACCCCCGCCGCGATCGGCAGCAGCAATAGCGCGATCAGCACGGCGAGTGCGCCGGGTGCCCACGCGAATGCGTCGGGCACGCCAATGCCGGCGCGCGCATCGTCCGTCACGCGGCTGAAAGCATCGCCGACCAGCCCGCCCGCGCCCGCCGGGAGCGCGGGCAGCTTGACCAGGGCCGTCGCGGCGATCGCGAAGGCGATCGTGCCGAGGATCGCAACCGGCAGCCGCGCCCGCGCCCAGGTGAGCCGACCGCCAAGCGCCAGCCGCAATCCGATCGTCACCCCGAGCAGCGCGGGGACCGTCGCGCCGACGCCAAACAGTTGCAAGCCGAGGTCGGACAGCGCCGCGCCGATCGGCCCAAGCGCATTGCCGACCGCACGACCGCTCGCGACATCGAGCGAGGGGTCCGCACGGTCATAGGTGATCAGCGTCAGCAGCAGCAGCAGTCCCGCCGCGACCAGCAGCCCACCTGTTGCGCGCGCGGGCAAACGCGCACCCGACCGGCTCCGTGCACTCATTCCAATCGCCATGGCCGTCCTCGCCCGTCAGCGGAACAGACCATGATTCGCGGCTGTCGTCGCGTCAAGAGCCGGTACCGCGTCGTTTAGACGGGTGTAGCGACGATCGGCGTGCGCGTCCGTCGAGCGGCTCCGGGATCGGTATCGAGACCGCCCGGCCCGGCGTACAGCGAGCGCCGCTAGGCTCCCGAGCAGGGCACTCAGTAAGAGGGCACGCAGGCACGACCGGATAAACCGTACCCCGTTCCGCATCGCGAACAGCGCTCCGGCCCGCCGTCGCGGATCGAACGTTACGGAAGACGCGCTTGCGGAAAACAGGGTTTTGTGAAAGCGGACACGGATGCAACCTAAACGCGCGCTGATCACCGGCATCACCGGCCAAGATGGCGCTTACCTCGCCGAATTGCTGTTGGCCAAGGGCTATGAAGTCCATGGAATTAAAAGGCGTGCGTCGCTGTTCAACACGGAGCGTATCGATCATTTGTATCAGGACCCGCACATCGCGGGTCGACGGCTCGTCCTTCATTACGGGGATTTGTCGGACAGCACCAATCTGGTGCGCATCGTCCAGCAGGTGCAACCGGACGAGATCTACAATTTGGCCGCGCAAAGCCATGTCGCGGTCAGTTTCGAACAGCCTGAATACACCGCCAATGCCGACGGTCTTGGCACGCTGCGCCTGCTCGAAGCGATCCGTATCACCGGGCTCGATCGTAAGACGCGATTTTATCAGGCCTCGACATCCGAACTGTATGGGCTGGTGCAGGAGACGCCGCAGCGCGAGACAACGCCCTTCTACCCGCGCAGTCCCTATGCTGTGGCCAAACTCTACGCTTACTGGATCGTGGTCAACTACCGTGAAGCCTACGGCATCTACGCCTGCAACGGCATCCTCTTCAATCACGAAAGCCCTCTGCGCGGCGAGACGTTCGTCACGCGCAAGATCACGCGCGCGCTCGCGCGTATCGCGCTTGGCCTGCAGGATTGTCTTTATCTCGGCAACATGAACGCGCTGCGCGATTGGGGGCATGCGCGCGACTATGTCGAGATGCAGTGGCGGATGCTTCAGCAGGAGGCACCCGAAGATTTCGTCATCGCGACCGGTGTCCAGCACAGCGTGCGCGATTTCGTGATTGCGGCTGCGCGCGAACTGGGCATCGGCCTCGCGTTCGAGGGCGAGGGGGAGAGCGAGACGGCGGTCGTCACGCACGCGCCCCAGGACCGGCCACTGAAGTCGGGCGCGACGATCGTGCGCGTCGACCCTCGCTACTACCGCCCGACCGAGGTCGAGACGCTGCTTGGCGACCCGACGCGCGCGCGTGAGAAGCTGGGCTGGGTGCCGACTACAAGCTTTACCGATCTGGTTGTTGAAATGGTGCGCGAGGACTTCGCCACCGCTTCGCGCGATGAGCTGGTCCGAACCCACGGCTACAAGACATATGATTTCAATGAATAGCGTCGTGCCGTATCCGATCCGGGGCAAGCGCATCTGGGTCGCGGGGCACCGCGGCATGGTCGGCTCCGCCGTCGTTCGTCGCCTGGCGCACGAAGATTGCGAGGTGCTGACCGTCGCTCGCGGGCAAGTCGATCTGATCGACCCCGCCGCCGTCCAACTATGGATGGCCGAGGCACGTCCGCAGGCGATCGTCCTCGCCGCCGCGCGCGTGGGCGGCATCTTCGCCAACGATACGCAACCAGCGGACTTCCTCTACGACAACCTCATGATCGCGGCCAACGTGATCCACGCGGCCGCGCGCCTGGGCGTGGAGAAGCTGCTTTTCCTCGGCTCGTCGTGCATCTATCCCAAATTCGCCGAGCAGCCGATCCGCGAGGATGCGCTGCTGACCGGTCCGCTCGAGCCCACCAACGAATGGTATGCGATTGCCAAGATCGCGGGCATCAAGCTCTGTCAGGCTTATCGCAAACAGGGCGGGCACGATTTCATCTCCGCGATGCCGACCAACCTTTATGGCCCCGGCGACAATTACGATCTGCGGACAAGTCACGTCGTCCCCGCGCTGATCCGCAAGATGCACGAGGCGCACGTGGCTGGAGCAAGCGAAGTCGTGGTCTGGGGATCGGGCACGCCGCGTCGCGAGTTCCTGCACGTGGATGATCTGGCGGACGCGCTCGTCCACTTGCTGCGCAACTACTCCGTGGCCGAGCACATCAACGTCGGCTTCGGCGACGATTTGACGATCCGCGAACTCGCGGCGACGATCGCGCGCACCGTCGGCTTCACGGGCGAGCTGCGCTTTGACAGCAGCAAACCCGATGGTACGCTGCGCAAGCTGCTCGACAGTTCCCGCCTGCTGGCGACGGGGTGGTCGCCCCGCATCGCACTCACCGAAGGGCTCGCGCGCACCTACCGCGATTTCGTCGCGGGCGAGGCTCGCGGTTGAAGCTGTCGGTCGTCACAGTCGCGTTTAACTCCGCTTTGACCATCGCCGACACTCTGTAGTCGGTTGCACGGCAAGACTGGGACGATCACGAGCACTTGCTTGTCGACGGGGGCTCGCGCGACCGGACCATGGCCATCGCGCAAGCCTATCAGAACCCGCGTCTTTCGACGGTGAGCGGGTCGGACCGCGGCGGCCTGAGCAGCAAGAATTTTCCGCGCCGAGCCAATGATGAACCGGGAGATCGCCCGCTCGTTGCAGGTGCGTGGCGTGCCCAGTCATCCGCGCGGCTTTGGAGCCGTTATTCGTTTAAACTGTTGCAGACGGTCGGGCGTGTCGACGATTATCCTAGACACCTCGATGAAATAGGGCTTTCGTTCCGCCGCAGACCTCGATGTGGACCGAGCAGGTCGCCTTCCAGCCTAGGGCAAGCACGATCAGGCCATTGTCCCGTCCAAAGAAAGGTCACTATGCGCAAAGGCATCATTCTTGCAGGTGGCAGCGGCACACGCCTGCATCCGCTGACAAGGCCGGTTAGCAAGCAGCTGATGCCGGTCTACGACAAGCCGATGATCTATTACCCGCTGTCGGTTCTCATGCTGGCAGGTATCCGCGAGGTGATGATTATTACCACGCCCGCCGATCGGGCCGCCTTTGTCAATCTGCTTGGCGATGGCGCGGTCTGGGGTCTTGCGATCACCTACGCGGTCCAGCCGCGGCCCGAGGGGCTGGCGCAGGCCTACCATATCGGCGCTGAATTCGTTGGGTCCGATCCGTCGGCGCTCGTCCTGGGCGACAATATCTTCTACGGTCATGGTCTGCCCGAACTGCTGCGGAGCGCGACCGCACGGGATACCGGCGCGACGGTTTTCGGCTATTATGTCCGCGATCCGTCGGCCTACGGCGTGGTCTCGTTCGACGCGCACGGGCGCGCCGCGACGATCGAGGAGAAGCCGACGGAGCCCAAGTCCAACTATGCGGTCACGGGCCTGTATTTCTACGACGGCAACGCGGTCGAGCTGGCCAAGCAGGTCCGCCCCTCGGCGCGCGGCGAACTGGAGATCACCGATCTCAACCGGCTGTACCTCGAAGCGGGCCAGCTTCATGTCGAGCTGATGGGGCGCGGCTTCGCCTGGCTCGATACCGGCACGCATGCCTCGCTGCTCGATGCGGGCGTGTACGTGCGCATCGTCGAGGAGCGCCAGGGCTTGAAAATCTGCTGCCCCGAGGAGATCGCCTGGCGCATGGGCTTCATCGACGATGCCGCGCTGGAGGCGCTCGCCGCGCCGCTCGTCAAGAGCGGCTACGGTGTGTATCTGCTCGACCAGCTTCGCCAGGGCCGACAGGCGTGAAACTCATCCCCACCGCGCTTCCCGAAGTGATCGTGATCGAGCCGCGCGTGTTCGGCGACGCGCGCGGCTTCTTCCTCGAGACCTGGAGCGCGCGCGCGTTCGCGCAGGCCGGGATCGACGCGTCCTTCGTGCAGGACAATCACAGTCGATCGGCCCGGGGCGTGCTGCGCGGGATGCACTATCAGCTTCGCCAGACGCAGGGGAAGCTGGTGCGCGTCGTGCAGGGCGCGGTGTTCGACGTCGCGGTCGATGTCCGGCGCGGCTCGCCGACGTTCGGCCGCTGGGCGGGCGCGGAGCTGAGCGAGGCGAACGCGCGGATGATGTGGGTGCCGCCGGGCTTCGCGCACGGCTTTCTCGTGCTGAGCGACACCGCCGACTTCCTCTACAAATGCACCGATTTCTATGCGCCCGAGCATGAGCGCACGCTGGCTTGGGACGATCCCGCGGTCGCTATCGATTGGCCGTTGGGAGCGATCGTGCCGACCGTCTCGGCGAAGGACGCCGCCGGGGCCGCGCTCGGCGCAATCGAGCCGCTGGCGTGAGGGCGCTGGTGGTGGGCGCGGGCGGCCAGCTCGGCCGCGCGCTGGTGGCGAGCGTGCCGCACGCCGTGACACTGAGCGCGTTCGACCGGAGCGCGCTCGATCTTGCCGACGCCGACGCGGTCGCGCGCGCGCTCGACGAGGCACGGCCCGACATCCTGTTCAACGCCGCCGCCTACACCGCCGTCGATGCGGCCGAGAGCGATGCGGACGCCGCCTATGCGCTCAATCGTGACGCGGTCACGACACTTGCGCACGCTGCGGAGCGTGTCGGCGCGCGGCTCGTCCATGTGTCGACCGATTTCGTCTTCGACGGCACCCGCTCCACGCCGTATCCGCCCGACGCCGCGCCTATGCCGCTGGGCGTTTACGGTCGTTCCAAGGCGCAAGGCGAGGCGGCCGCGCTCGCGTCTCCTGGCGCGCTCGTGGTGCGGACCGCGTGGGTGTATGCCGCGCAAGGCCGCAACTTCGTGCTGACGATGCTCAAGCTGATGCGCGAGCGGCCCGAGCTGCGCGTGGTCGCCGACCAGATCGGCACGCCCACCCACGCCGCCTCGCTCGCGCGTGCGCTGTGGCGCCTTGCCGGCGCGCGCGCAGCCGGTATTTACCACTACACCGACGCGGGTATCGCCTCCTGGTATGATTTCGCGGTCGCCATCGCCGAGGAGGCGCACGCATTGCAGCTTATCCCCAACCTGCCCAGGATCACGCCGATTGCCACGCACGATTACCCGACCCCGGCGCGCCGCCCCGCCTACGGCGTGCTCGACACGTCGGCGACCTGGGCGACGCTCGGGCACCCGGCGGCGCACTGGCGCGTCGAACTGCGCGCGATGCTCGGGCAGCTGGTGGCGCAGCATGGCTAGGCTGCTCGTCACCGGCGGGGCCGGGTTCATCGGCGCGAACTTCGTGCGCCACTGGCGCAGGGCGCGGCCCGCCGACACGGTCGTCGTCCTCGACGCGCTGACCTATGCGGGCAATCCCGCCAGCCTTGGCGGTCTGGACGAGGTCGAGCTGATCCACGGCGACATCCGCGATACCGATCGCGTGACCGATATGCTCGCGGACCGGGCGCTCGACACGATCGTCCACTTCGCCGCCGAAAGCCACGTCGATCGCTCGATCCATGGACCCGACGCGTTCATCGACACCAACGTCGTGGGCACGCACAGCCTGCTCAAGGCCGCCAAACGCGTCTGGCTCGATCAGGGCACAGGCCGCCCCCACCGCTTCCACCACGTGTCGACCGACGAGGTTTACGGCACGCTCGGCCCGGACGACCCGGCCTTTAGGGAAACCACGCCCTACGCGCCCAACTCGCCCTATTCGGCGAGCAAGGCTGCGTCCGATCACCTCGTGCGCGCCTATCATCACACCTATGGGCTGCAGGTCACGACGAGCAACTGCTCGAACAACTACGGGCCGTACCAATTTCCCGAAAAGCTGATCCCGCTCTTCCTGTTGAACGCGCTTCACGGTCGCGCGCTGCCGATCTATGGCGACGGAATGCAGGTGCGCGACTGGCTGTTCGTCGAGGATCATTGCCGCGCGATCGGGCTGGTGCTCGATCGCGGGCGCGTGGGCGAGGTGTACAACGTCGGCGGTGGGGCGGAACTGCCCAACCTGACCGTGATCGATACGCTGTGCGGCGCGGTCGACATCGCCTTTGCCGCCGATCACGAGCTTGCGCGTCGCTTTCCCGATGCCCCCGCCGCGCGCGGCCACGCCACCACGAGCCTCAAGACAACGGTCGCCGACCGGTTGGGCCACGACCGGCGCTACGCCATTGATGCAACCAAGATCGCGAGCGAACTGGGCTACGCGCCCGCACACGGCTTCGACGAATGGTTCGGCCGCACCCTCGCCTGGTACCTCGCCAACGAACCTTGGTGGCGCGCCGTGCTCGACGGAAGCTACCGGGATCGACCCGAAATCTCCCGTCTTTCTCAAGCGACATCCATCGTCGAAGCGGCAGGTCCCGGGACATACACCCGTTCGTAAATCCCCGTGCTACTGGGATGGGGTTCAGTCGTTCGCCTCGTCCTCGTCCGCCCCGTGTGCTTGGCCTGCGTTGCTCAGCGCTTCGCCCAATTGCCGGAGCTTGTCGCCATTTGTGCCCTCGGCCGCGCCCGCCAGTTTCGTCGTAGCCGCGCCCAGCTTGCCTACCAGCTTCAGCACCGCATCCCCTTTAGGCGAGCTCTTGCCCAGCTCGGCCTTCAGTCGTTCCAGATCCTTGGTCACACCCGACACACCCGGCTTGTCCGCGCCGTTCAGCTGCTCGATCCAGTCGTCCAGCAGCGTTACGCCCGCATCGGGTGCAACCTGATCGAGGCCCTTTTCAATTGCATGTTGGGTAGCCGCATAGCGTGCCATGACAAATCCTTCACCGTTCAGAGAAAGCAGGATAAGCCGCGCGACTAGCCTGGGGTTCCCGCGCTACCCTGCCGCAGGACGGCGACGCGTGCCGACGATTCGCGCCACGCCCAGCATTGAAGCCCCGCCGCGCCCGATTATTTGCACCCGACCGCTGTTTTTTTTCCAGGATAAGGATCTTTCGATGCCCAACGGACTCGAGGGCCGCTCCCTCCCGCGCATCACGTTTAAAATGCGTGTGCGTGACGCGAGCGTCGGCGGTGATAACCCCTTCCGCTGGCAGGACCGAACGACCGAGGACCTCTTCAAGGGCAAGCGCGTCGTCGCCTTCGGCCTGCCCGGCGCGTTCACGCCCACCTGCACTACCGAGCAATGTCCCGCGTTCGAACGCGATTACGATAAACTCAAAGGCCATGGCATCGACGAAGTGTACTGCATCAGCGTCAACGATGCGTTCGTGATGTACCAGTGGGGCCTGAAGCTCGCCACCAAGAACATCCAGTTCATCCCCGACGGCTCGGGTGATTTCACGCGCCGCCTGGGGATGCTTGTGGACAAGAGCCATCTCGGCTTTGGAATGCGCTCGTGGCGTTACGCGATGGTGGTGAACGACGGCGTGATCGAGAAATGGTTCGAGGAGCCCGGCATCAACGACCACGGCGACGACGACGACCCGTATAGCGCGAGCGCGCCCGACAAGGTGATGGCGTATCTGGACGCAGTGAAGGCGTAAACCGCTACGCCTCCAGCTCGATGTCCCAATACAGATAATCCCGCCAGGTCTGGTGCAGGTATTGCGGCGGGAACGCGCGGCCATTTTCCTGGAGATGGTGCGTCGTCGGCTGAAACGGACGCTGCCGGGGTAGCATGTGCGCTTCGGCGGGCGTGCGGCCGCCTTTGCGAAGATTGCACGGTGCGCAAGCGGTGGTGACATTCTCCCACGTCGTTCGGCCGCCATAGGCGCGCGGCACGACGTGATCGAACGTCAGGTCGCTTGGCACGCCGCAATATTGGCACTGGAATTTATCGCGCAGGAACAGGTTGAAGCGGGTGAAGGCCGGATGCCTTGCGGGTTTTACATATTGCTTGAGCGCAATCACGCTTGGCAAGCGCATCTTGAAGCTGGGACTCGATATTTCGCGCGCATACTCCGCCACGATGTCCACCCGGTCGAGGAATACCGCCTTGACCGAGGTCTGCCAGCCCCACAGCGACAGCGGATAGTAGGACAACGGCGTATAATCCGCGTTCAGCACCAGCGCGGGGCAGGATTCAGGAGGAACGAGAAGAGACGTATCCAGCATTGGCGCTCCAAACATCGGAGCCGCACCGGTCGGTTCGCCCTGTCGCACTCAAGGCGGACGCGCCGAGGCGGTCCGTCTATATTCCACTGGCTATGCCCATACACTGCGATGTGTTGCAATGTCATGACGCATCTTGGCCGATGGTGCGGCGCACGGTCGCTTTGTGCATTGAGATGTGGATAACCGTACCGGGTGCGTCCGCGCAAGCTCAGGCGATCACACGGACCGCCTGCTCCAGCATCACCGCACACAGCTGCGCGCGGTATCCGGCGGACGCGTGCAGATCGCTCGTCAGGTCACCCGGATCAGGCCGCAGCCCTTCGATCGCCGACACGCCGAACGCGCCGTCCAGCGCCGCCTCCGCCTTGCCCCACCGGAACACCCCTGCGCCGGCTCCCGTCACCGCCACGCGTACCCCGGCCGGATGCCGCGCCACGCACACGCCCGCCAGCGCATAGCGCGAGATCGGGTGGCGGTGCTTGGCATAGCCCGATGCCGCGCAGGGGAAGGCGACGCCCGTGATGATCTCGTCCTCGGCTAGCGCGGTCGCGAACATTCCTTGAAAATACGCGTCCGCAGCGATCACCCGCCTATCGGTCCGCACTTCGGCGTTCAGCGCCAGCACCGCCGCCGGGTAATCCGCTGCCGGATCGTTGTTCGCCAGCGCGCCGCCCATCGTGCCGCGCGCGCGCACGGCGGGATCGCCGACCAGCGCGGCCATGTCCGCCAGCATCGGCAACGCGCCCCGCACTACCGCGCTCGTCTCGATCGCGCGATGCCGTGCCATCGCACCGATCACCAGCCGGTCGCCCTCCAACGCGATGCCGTCTAGCCCCGGGACCCCGGACAGATCGACCAACGCGTCCGGCTGGCGCAACCCCGATTTCATCGCGGGCAGCAGCGTATGCCCGCCCGCGATCAGTGCCGCCTCGCCACCCAGCAGCGCGCGCGCATCGGCGATTGTGCGGGGCCGGTGCCACTCAAACGCCTGCATGGATGCTCTCCGCCGCGCCCGCCGCTATCGCACGGACGATGTTGAGATACCCCGTGCAGCGGCACAGATTGCCTTCCAGCTCGTGCCGGATCAGCGCCTCGTCCAACGCGCCGCCATGCCGCTTCGCCATCGCGATCCCCGCCAGGATCATCCCCGGCGTGCAGAAGCCGCACTGCAACCCATGGTGCGCGCTGAACGCCGTCTGCATCGGGTGCAGCTTGGGGCCGTTCGCCAGCCCCTCGATCGTGGTGACCGCGTGGCCGTCCGCCTGTGCCAGCAGCACAGTGCACGCCTTCACCGCCTCGCCGTCCATCAGCACGGTGCACGCGCCGCACTGGCTCGTGTCGCAGCCGATATGCGTGCCCGTCAGGCCCAGCCCATCGCGCAGCCACTCCACCAGCAGCGTCGATGGAGGAACATCGGCGGCGCGCGCCTCGCCATTGATCGTGACCGTCACTTGCATCGAGCGGTCTTACCCGTGCGCGCCGCTTGCCGGAAGGGGCGCGATCGGCTTTGCATGGGCGACATGATCGCCCAGCTCACGACGACACAACGCTTGCGCTCGATCGTCTCGGGCTCGGTCGGCAATCTGGTCGAGTGGTATGACTGGTACGCCTATACCGTGCTCGCGCTCTATTTCGCGCCGGTGTTCTTCCCCAAGGGAGACGCGATCGCGCAGCAGCTGGACACCGCCGCGATCTTCGCGGTCGGCACGCTGGCGAGGCCGCTGGGTGGGCTATGGCTAGGGCGGTTGTCGGATCGCAAGGGGCGCAAGGCGGGCCTGCTCGCGTCGATCCTCCTCATGTGCGCGGGCTCGCTCGTCATCGCGCTCACGCCCGGCGCGAACCGCATCGGGGTCGCCGCGCCGATCATCCTCGTGATCGCGCGCCTGGCCCAGGGCCTCAGCGTCGGCGGCGAGTTCGGCGCGTCCGCCACCTACATGTCGGAGATCGCGTCGGCGAAGCACCGGGGTTTCTGGGCCAGTTTCCAATATTGCACGCTCGCCGGCGGCCAGATCCTAGCACTCGGCGTCCTTCTCATCCTGCAACGTCTGCTGACCGAGGGCGAACTCGCCGCGTGGGGCTGGCGCATCCCCTTCGCGCTCGGCGCGGTGCTGGCGTTGGTGGGCATGTACGTCCGCCGCGCCGCGCTCGAAACGCCGGTGTTCGAGGCGATGGCGGTCGCGCCGCGCCGCACGTGGACCGCCGCGCTGCTCGCCGATCCTGCCGCGCTGCTGACCGTGATCGGCATCACGGCGGGCGGTACGATCGGCTTCTACAGCTTCACGACATACATGCAGAAATACCTCGTCAACTCCGGCCATTGGACCAAGGCGGCGGCGAGCGAGGTCGTAGCGGTCGCGCTCATCATCTATGTCATTGCACAGCCTTTCTACGGCGCGCTTTCGGACCGGATCGGGCGCGCGAATATGCTTCTGATCTGCGGTGTGCTGGGCGTTCTCTTCACCGTTCCGCTGATGCACGCGATCGCGGGTGGCCGCACCTGGGGCGAGGCGTTGCCGCCCCTACTCGGCGCGCTCGGCCTTATCAGCTTCGCGACGTCGATATCAGGCCTGGTCAAGGCCGAACTGTTCAGCGCGCCCGAGCGTGCGACCGGAGTCGCGATCGGCCACAGCGTCGGTGTCGCGCTGTTCGGCGGCACGACCGAGTGGATCGCTCTTAGGTTCGCGAACGCGGGGCATGGGGGCTGGTTCGCGTGGTACGTCAGCGCGGGCTTCGGCGCACTGTTGCTGGTGGCGGTGACGCAGCGGCGGCGGATCCGGCGCGGTGGGATCGAGGCACCCTCTCCCGACCCGTCGTCCCGGGCTTGACACGGGATACACCCGCCGCCCTGCCACGGCGAACACCGCGTCGGCCCATCCAGCTTCTCATCGGTCGCGAAGTGATCGGTCGCGCTTGGGTGACGCGGTTACGTCGTGGATGTTTGCCCGGGTCCAGCGCAGCTTGGCCGAAGAGGTCAGCCCGTCATCGCGAAGCGCCGCCGCCGCGCGACGCTGGAGCCGATCCCCATGCCCTCCCGGTACTTGGCGACCGTGCGGCGCGCGACATCGAAGCCTTCCGCGTGGAGGACATCGACGAGCGTATCGTCCGACTGGACCATATCGGGCGTCTCGGCGGCGATCAGTTCGCGGATGCGGCGCTTGACCGCCGTCGTCGACACCGCGTCCTCCGCCGAGCCGCCCACCACCTGCAAGGCGGGGGCGAAAAAGAACTTGAGTTCGAATAAGCCGCGTTCACATTCGAGATATTTGTTCGAGGTGACGCGGCTAATCGTCGATTCGTGCATGCCCACCGCACCCGCAACGGTGCGCAAGTTCAAGGGGCGCATGTGGTGCACGCCCAGTTCGAAGAACTTTTCCTGGTGGCGCACGATTTCGGTGGAGACGGTGATGATCGTTCGCGCGCGCTGGTCGAGTGCCTTGGAGAGCCAGTTGGCGGAACTCAGGCAATCATTCAGGAACGTCTTCGCCGGGCCTTTCGCGCCGCGTGCGAGTTCGCTGTGATAGCGGTGGTTGACCAGCACGCGCGGTAGCGTCGCCTGGTTGAGTTCGATCGCCCAGCCTCTGGGCGTGCGGCGGACGAGGACATCCGGGGCGACGGGCGTGGCGGGCTCTCCGCCAAAGCGCAAACCTGGCTTGGGATCGAAAGCGCGAACCGCGCGGATGAGCGCGGCGAGTTCGCCGCTGTCCACGCCGCAGATGCGCCTTAGCGTCCCCATCTCTCCCTTGGCGAGCAGATCGAGGTTCTTGAGCAGCAGTTTCATGCGCCGATCGAGCACGCCCGCTTCGATCGCCTGCAGCGTGAGGCACTCGGCCAGCGTACGCGCGCCGACGCCGGTCGGATCGAACTGCTGGACGAGACGCAGGATCGAGTCGACCCGGGTACGCGTGACGCCGAGCGCGGCGGCGACTTCGTCCAGGTTGGCGCGCAGATAGCCCGCGTCGTCGATCTGATCGATCAAGTAGCGCGCGATCGCGAGATTGATGCCGGTCAGCTGGGTGGTCGCCTGAGCTTCGAGATGATCGGCCAAGCCGAGCGCACCTTGGCCGAGCGAGTCGATATCGCCCTGCGCATCGCCCTCGCTGGCCCCGCCCGACGCTCCGGCGCTGGGGCCGGTGGTCGGCTCGTCCGACGCGTGGTGGAAGGTCTCGCCGACGTATTCGGCATCGAGCGGGGCATCGCCCAAGCCTTCGCCGCGCGCAATCAATTCATCGGTGCGCATTTCGGACGCCGGGGGCTCGGGCGTCGTGGGCGCGGGCTCGACGAGGGAGGGCGGCTCGGCATTTTCGAGTTCCAGGAGCGGGTTGGACTCGATCTCCGCCTGCACATGGGCTTCGAGTTCGATGTTGTTGAGCTGCAGCAGCTTGATCGCCTGCTGCAGCTGCGGGGTCATCGCCAGCTGCTGCGACTGGCGAAGGTCGAGGCGTGGGGCGAGGCTCATTGCCTGTGCACTTTAGCGGCTAAACGCGTCTCCAAGATAGACCCGGCGGACGTCTTCATTGGCCACTAAAGCCTCGGGAGTGCCCTCGAACAACACTCTCCCGTCGTAAATTATGTAAGCACGGTCGACGATGCCCAACGTTTCGCGCACGTTATGATCGGTGATGAGGACTCCGATGCCCCGCGTCTTGAGCTCGAGGACCAGCTCGCGGATGTCCGAAATCGAGATCGGATCGATGCCGGCAAAGGGTTCGTCGAGCAGCATGATCGATGGATTGGCCGCGAGCGCGCGGGCGATCTCGCAGCGTCTGCGCTCACCGCCCGAGAGCGCCATCGCGGGCGCATCGCGCAGGCGGGCAATGTGAAACTCGTCCAGCAGTTGGTCGAGCCGTTCCTGGCGGCGGCGCTTATCGGGTTCGGCGATCTCCAGCACCGCCATGATGTTCTGCGCGACCGAGAGACCGCGGAAGATCGAGGTCTCCTGGGGGAGGTAGCCAAGCCCCAGGATCGCGCGCCGGTACATGGGCAGGCGGGTGATATCGTGCCCGTCGAGCAGCACGCGGCCCTGATCGGGCTGCGCAAGGCCCATGATCGAGTAAAAGCAGGTCGTCTTGCCCGCGCCATTAGGGCCAAGCAGGCCGACGACATCCCCGCGCCGCACGGTCAGCGACACGTCCGCGATGATGGTGCGCGCCCCATATTTCTTGCCGATCGACGCGACTGCAAGGCCTTCGCCGAGCGTGGCGGGCTGTGCAGCGATCATGGGGGGATCGAGGAGGTCGGTATCGGACAAGCGGGAACTCCGTTTCGCCGCCAAGTGGGACGGCGGTGCGGGGTTGGCAACGGCGGCTACAGCTCGCCGTCGCTGGTCTGGATGCCGAGTGCGTCGAGGCGCGCGCGCAGGTCGGCGGCGGCGCGGGCGAGGATGTCCGCCTCCTCGTGGCGTAGCACGAAGTTCGCGCCCGCGCGGCCCTCGCGCCAAAAAGGGTAGGAGCCGACAGCAAGGCCGTCATACGCCTTCTCGGTCTCGCGTAGGAGGTCCGCGACCGCGCTTTCGTGCGTCCACGCGCCGACCGCCTGGCTGAGCATCGGGCGACCGCCCTCGAGTTGGCCTTCGAGACCGTCGAGCATCGTCTGCATGATCGCGGGGACGCCCGCGAGCATGAACACGTTGCCGACCCGGATGCCGGGCGCACCGGTGCGGGCGTTCTCGATCAGTTCGGCCCCCTGCGGCACGCGCGCCATGCGCAGGCGGGCGTCGGTGATGCGTTCGTGATAGTAATCGCGCAGGATAGCTTCGGCGCGTGGGTGGCTGATCACGGGCACGCCGAGCGCGGCGGCGACCGCGTCGACGCTGATGTCGTCATGCGTGGGGCCGATGCCGCCGGTGGTGAAGAGGTAGTCGTGGGTGGTTCGCAGCGCGTTCAGCGCGTTGCCGATCGCGGCCATGTCGTCGGGCACGACGCGGACCTCGCGCAGGCGTATGCCGCCCGCGTTCAGCCATTTGGACAGCGTGCCGAGGTTCTTGTCCTGCGTGCGGCCCGAGAGAATCTCGTCCCCGATGATCAGCAGGGCTGCGGTCCACACCCGGCTCATGCGAGGTTGGCCCAGGGGAGGAACGCAATCAGGCGACAATCGATCGCGCAACCGCGCGCGCGGGCGGTGGTGGTAAAGAACTGGATGTCGGCCATTTTGACCAAGTGGACGGCGATGGTCTCGTGCGCCGTACCGCCGCCTTCGTGCTGTCGTGTGAGGCCGGTGGCGAGGAACAGGTGAAAGGTTTCCGCGCTCATGCCGGGCGAGGTGGCGAATTCGCCGACATCGCGCCACGCGCGCGCGGCGTAACCGGTCTCCTCCAGCAGTTCGCGCTCGGCGGTGGCGCGGGGGGTTTCGCCCGCGCCGTCCTCATCCCCGATCAGTCCGGCGGGAAGCTCGATCACGGTATTGCCGAGCGCCGGACGATGCTGCTCGATAAGGACGACCTCGCCCTCGTCGGTGATCGCGAGGATAACCGCGGCGGACATACCGCCGACTCGGCGGACATATTCCCAGCCATCGTCGTCGATCGCTTCGAGATAGCGACCGCTCCACTGGACGGTCATCGGCGAGCGCGGGAACTGTGGTTCATCGCTTCATCTAACCGCTCCGACGAACGGAGGAAACGTAAAAGCGGAACCGGGCCGCATGGCACTTTGTTCATGCGGAGCCACGGGCGATGAGCGCCCGCCGCGTCTCACATCCGCAATTCGACAGGAGCCAATGATGGCAGACCGTAACCGCGACGATCGCGACACCAACTATTTCCGGGAAAGCTACGGCTCGCAGGACGCGAGCCGCTACCGCAACGACGAGCGTGGCCAGTATGGCAATGGCCAGCAGGGCACACGCTCGTCCGGCTATGGCGACGATAGCGACACGCGCCGGGGCTATATGGGCTATGAAGGCCGCGACTATGCCGACCGTTACAGCGATCGTGGCGACCGTACCGTCCAAGGTTCGGGCGCGCAGGGTCGCAACTGGGCCGAGCGCGCGGGCGACGAGATGAAGAGCTGGGTGGGTGACGACGAGGCCGAGCGCCGCCGTCAGCAGGATCGGCAACAGATGGGCCGCTACCCGGGTGAGGACCGTGGCGAAAATCGTTCTGGCGGTAGCGATCGTCCGGGTTCGGGCGACGCGTTTGGCGGCCGCGCCTATGGCGGGTCGAGCAGCAACTATGGCGGCGGCAGCTACGCGGGCCGCGATCATGGCTATGATGGCAATGACCGCACCGTCCAAGGCTCCGGCGCGAGCGGCCGCAATTGGGCCGAGCGCACCGGGGACGAAGTGAAGAGTTGGGTCGGGGACCGCGACGCCGAGCAGAGCCGTGAGCAGGATGCGCGGCAGATGGGCCGCTATCCTGGTGAGCAACCGGGCGCGCGCCAATCGAGCGGCGCATATGGCTCGAGCAGCTATGGTCGTGGCGACTATGGTTCGGCTGGCTACAGTCAGAACCAAGGTTATGGTGGGCGGACGTCGCCGACAGTCACCTATAGCGACGACTACCAGCGTGGCAGCACGACCGATTCGGGGGGCTACGGCGCGCGTTCTTCCAGTTATTCGCCCTCTAGCTACAGCGCCTATGACGACCGATCCAACCGCATGCCGACCGCGACCAACGACTATAACCCCGACGAGCGTGGATTTTTGTCCAAGGCGACGGACGAGGTCAAGAGCTGGTTCGGTAATGACGAGGCCGAACGTCGCCGTGAGATGGACGGCTCACGTGATGACGCCCAACAGGCGTTTAGCGGTTCCTCGACCGCAGGTTATGGCTACACGGGCTCGACCGCGGCGTCGAACCTACAGTCCTCCACGCCACACGATCCACATTACGCCGCGTATCGGCAGGCGCGCATGGACGAGTACGACCGTGACTATCACGAGTACAAGCAATCCAAGCAGGAGGACTTCCACAACGACTTCCACAGCTATCGCACCAACAAGGCAAGTGGCACGGGCACTACGGCCACAGCGGCCGCAGCGACCGGTGCTGTTGCCGGAGCGACGGCGAGCGGCATGACCTCGGGCGTGCAGTCCAAGATCAAGGAGCATATGGTCGTCGATGGGTCCGATGGTCAGGGCGTGGGTAAAGTGGATCATGTGACCGGCACCGACATCAAGCTGACCAAGCATGATTCGACGGACAACAAGCATCACTTGATTCCGCTTAGCTGGGTTGCCTCGGTGGAAGGTGACAAGGTTAAGCTGAGTAAGACAAGCGAGCAGGCCATGCGCGAGTGGCGCGTCGCGGACGAACCGGCAAAAACGCAGGCTTAGTATCGAACGATGGAGCGTCGCCGGACCGCGTCCAGCGGCGAAACAGCGGAGAGAGAGGCAGGAACTGCCTTTCTCTCCGATTGTTCATCTGGGAAGGCCGAGCACCATGATGCCGACGGTCCGAATACTCCCCAAGGAGATCCAAACGTGAATAGCGATCAGAAGAACCAGGGCGGGATGCGTCAGGGTCAAAACCCCAGTGCTCAGTCGGGGCAGGGTTACGCACAGGGCGGTTACGGCTATGGCCAGTCCGCCGATCAGAGCCAGGATGCGCCGGGTGGCCAGGGCCAGCGTTCGACTAGTTACCCGCAGCCGCGTGAGTATGGCCAGCAGAGTAAGGGTAGCTACGGCGAGTCGTCTCGGGGCGGCTATGACCAATCCGCGAGCCGTTACGGCCAGTCGGCCGATCATGGTCAGCAAAGCCATGGCGGCTACGGCAACCAGGGACAGGGCGGATACGGACAGTCTTCGGGTTATGGCCAGCAGGGCGGTTACGGCCAGCGTGGCGGCATGGGTCGACAGGGTGGCTATGGCCAGTCGGGATCGATGGGCCAGCAGCGGCAGGGCGCGCAAGGCTATCAGCCCTACCAGGGCGGTCAGACGAGCCAGCAGGGCGGCAGGGCGTACCAGTATGACGATCATTACAAGTCGTGGCGTGATCAGCAGCTCGCCAATCATGACCGTGAGTACGAAGAGTACCGTAGCCACAAGCAAAAGGAGTTCCACTCGGACTTCGAGACATTCCGTCAGGCGAAGGACCAAGGGTTGCAGGGTCGGCAGAGTGGGTCGGAAATGCGCTCGCAGGGCCAGCACAGTAGCACGGACGTGAGCGGCCAGTCAGCGCAGGGAGGCACGTCGGACCAGCCGGGCCAGCACGGTTCGATGGGTTCGGGCGCGAGCGCGGGTGGCACGTCGGGCGGGATGGGATCGAGCGGTGGTTCGTCGATGAGCGGTGGTTCGGGTACCAGTGGCTTGACCTCGGGCAGCGCCGGGTCCACCTCGGGCATGGGCGGCTCAACATCGGGCAGCAAAGGTTCGAGTGGCTCCGACAACACGAATGGCGGTCAGGGATCGAGGTCGACCAGCGGGCCGATCGGTTCGAGCGGCATGGGCTCGAGCGGCTCGAGCGGCTCGACAAGCGACCGCCCGACCACGGCCGGCATGAGCGGATTAGAAAAGAAGTAACCTGACCGCAATACGCGGTCGAACAGGAGGGCGTCCCGCGTGGGCGCCCGCCTGCGTTGGGATGGTGCGCCTTTGCATCTTCGGGCATGCAACGCCAAACCGGAGACCAGCTTGGATCATCCTACCGACGCGGCGAGCAACGGCGATTTGGTCGAGGAGCCCTCGCGTGACGTGGCGATCCCCGCCGATGTGCTCGCCGCCGTTCGCACGCTGATCGGATGGGCGGGGGACGATTCGACGCGCGAGGGGCTTCGCGATACGCCGGGTCGCGTGGCACGCGCGTACCGCGAGTATTTTGCCGGGTACGATAGCGATCCGGGTAGCCATCTCGACCGGGTGTTCGAAGAAGTCGGCGGCTATGACGAGATCGTGTTGCTGCGCGACATCCCGTTCCAGTCGCATTGCGAGCATCATATGGCCCCCATTATCGGCAAGGCGCATATCGCGTATCTGCCGCGCCACCACGTGGTCGGCATCAGCAAGCTCGCGCGCGTGCTGCACGGCTATGCGCGGCGATTGCAGGTCCAGGAGCGGCTGACCGCCGAGGTAGCGAACTGCCTGTGGGACAAGCTGCATCCGCTGGGCGCAGCGGTGGTGATCGAGGCGAGCCATGGCTGCATGACCGCACGCGGTGTGATGACGCCGGACGTGACGATGACGACGAGCCGGATGATGGGCGTGTTCCGCGATGACGAGAAGAGCCGGCGCGAAGTGCTGGCGTTGATGGGGTTTTGATATCGACAGTCGGGCTGCGTCTGAAGCGCTTTTTAATGGAGATGTCGTATGACGAAGATACTGGTGCTATATTATTCGAGCTACGGCCATGTCGAGACAATGGCACACGCCGTTGCCGAAGGCGTGCGCGGTGTTGCGGAGGTGGAAGTCACGCTCAAGCGTGTCGCGGAACTGGCCTCGCGCGAGGTGGCGGAGAAATCCCATTACAAGCTCGACCAGGCCGCGCCGGTGGCCGACCCGAATGAACTCGGCGACTATGACGCGATCATCTTCGGCACGCCGACACGTTATGGCAACATGGCCGCGCAGATGAAGAATTTCATCGATCAGACGGGCGCGCTGTGGTTCCAGGACAAGCTGGTCGGCAAGGTGGGCTCGGTTTTCACCTCGACCGCGAGCCAGCATGGTGGGCAGGAGACGACGATCACCTCGTTCCACACCGTGCTCTTCCACCTCGGCATGATCGTTGTCGGATTGCCGACGTCTTACAAGCCGATGATGGGACTGGATGCGGTCAACGGCGGCACGCCTTACGGCGCGTCGACGATCGCGGGCGGCGACGGCGCGCGCCAGCCCACCCAGGTCGAGCTGGATGGTGCGCGGTTCCAGGGGCGGCATGTGGCCGAGATTACGGCGGCGCTGGTCAAGGGTCGCGCAGTCTAGAGGGTTGCCCGGCGCGGCGCGCTGGCCCAATCGGGTGGGCGTGCCACGCCGGATCGAGAGTTTCTCCAACGAGACCGTCAAGCGCCTGCGCGCGCTGCACGACAAGCGCTCGCGGCGCGACGCCGGGCTGTTCCTAGCCGAAGGTTTGCGCGTGTGCACGGAGGCGGCGGACGCGGGGCGATTGCCTGCGGTGCTGCTGGTGGCAGAGGACGCGGCGGATCACCCGCTGACGGCGCGGCTTGTGGCCGACGTGGACCGGGCAGGGGGCGACGCGGCGATCACGACGCGCGCGATCCTAGCCAAGGTGAGCGGCAAGGATAACGCGGCGGGCGTGGTCGGGGCGTACGCGATCCCGCCGACGCCCCTGTGCGGGATCGACCGCGCGGCCGCGCCGATGTGGGTGGTGTGCGAGGGGCTGAAGGACCCGGGCAATCTGGGAACGATCCTGCGCACCTGCGACGCGACGGGGGCGGGAGGCGTGATCCTGCTGGACCAGAGCTGCGACCCGTTCAGCGTGGAGGCGGTCCGCGCGAGCATGGGCGCGGTCTTCACGCGGGCAGTGGCGCAGGCTTCGGGGGCGGAGTTCTTCGGCTGGCTGCGCGCTGCGCCGGGGATGCTAGTGGGGACCTATCTGGGGCCGGGGACGGTGGATTATCAGGCGGTGGCGTATGGCGAGCCGACGTTCCTTTTCATGGGCAACGAGCAGTCGGGGTTGCCCACCGATTATGCGGCCAGGTGCGATGTGCTGGTGCGGATGCCGATGGCGGGGACGGCGGATAGCTTGAACGTGGCGGTGGCGTGCGGGGTGATGCTGTACGAGATGGTGAACCAGCGGCGGGCGAAGGTCACGGTGTCGTAAAGGGCGACCAGAAGGTCCGCGGCAGGGTCATGCGGCCTGCGCGGATGGTGCGGCGAGCTTGAGTTCGGGCGCGGCCGCCAGCCGACGTTCGATGTCGATCGGCACCAGTTCGGGAACCGATTTTTTACCCTTATCGACACCGAGTTCGGGCAGGCGTCGAGCCTTGGGCAGCACGTTTGTTTCCAGCGACCCGACCATCTTGTTGTGAAAGCCGACAGCCTTGCCGAGGTGGACGCCGACACATTCGACGTGTTCGGCCATTGTAGCGATCGACGCGTAGAGGTCCGCGCCCAATACGCCGATCTCGCGCGCCTGCGCGGCGAGCGTCTCCTGCTGCCAGACGAGCGCGACGATCTTAGCGATCGCGAGCAGGTTCGTCGGCCCGGCGAGCAGCACGCGTCGCTGGAACGCCTCGTCGAGTAGCTTCAAATCCTGTTCCAGCGCCGCCGCGAGGAAGTTCTCACCCGCGAGGAACATGACGACGAAATCGGCCGACTGCCCGAACTCCTTCCAATAGGCCTTGTCACCGAGCGCGCGGATATGCATGCGAACTGCGGCGGCGTGCCGGCGCAGCGCGTCCTGCCTTCCGGCCTCGTCGGTTTCGCCCGCGCGCAGATAATCTTCGAGCGAACATTTGCTATCGACGATCAGCTTGCGTCCGCCCGGCAGATTGATGATCGCGTCGGGTCGCCGGGATCCCTCCTCGGTGGTAACACTCGGCTGCAGCGTGAAATCGATACCGTCGCGCAGGCCGCCCATCTCAAGCACGTTGCGTAACTGCTGCTCGCCCCAGCGTCCGCTCGTTTTGGACGACGAGCGCAGCGCCGACACCAGTTTGGACGCCTCCTCGCCAACGCGCGCCTGCCCGGCGCTGACTGAGGTCAGTTGCTCGGTGATCGAGCCATAGGCTTGCTCGCGCCGCAGCTCGAAGCCCTTCAGCCCGTCCTCGTACCGTTTCAATGTCTCCGAGACCGGGGTGAGCAATTCTTTCAGCCCGGCGTCGGCGGTGGTGCGATGCTCTTCGAGCGCGACCTTGGCCAAATCACGAAAGTGCGCCTGGCTTTCCTGCAATGCGGCTTTGGCGAGCGTCTCGAACTGGGCCTTCAACGCCGTGGCCTGTTCGG